>Ga0307515_10000930_pt1 | contig 67194 bp, 45 predicted proteins | sample 17_EM_MG_FD_194513 | JGI IMG/M metagenome (GOLD analysis project Ga0307515, IMG submission 194513) | Populus trichocarpa ectomycorrhiza microbial communities from riparian zone in the Pacific Northwest, United States - 17_EM | ecosystem: Host-associated > Plants > Roots > Unclassified | place... | reverse complement strand
TACCTTCTTCTTTAGTAAGCTTATAGATTAGAAAGAACTTTAGACTTATTTCTAGTTCTAATTTTATCTTATAGTCCTATACTATATACTCTAATAGCTTTTTACTTTCTGGTAACTAAAGTTTCTTGCCGTATTTATGGTATCTCTTTAGTATATAATTTAACCCTTTCTTAGGTTCTTTGTATGTCGCTCCGACTTAGTACTATACTAACTTAGCTTATTATTATATCTTACGTTATTAAGTATCTTTAATATTAACCTAACCTATAACCTAATTGATCTTTAGATTATATTTCTGTAATTAAGGCATTCCTAATACTGCCTTATCGTTCCCTAATAGTAATATATTAAAAGACATCTTAACTTATCTTCCTTTAATGGTTAACTAAATAGGTCCTATTTTAAGATTGATGATACCTTCTCTATAGGCTATTAGGTCTCCTAAAATTATCACTAATAGGTAAAAGTACTCCTTTTTTCTATGCGGTAACCCTATTCTTTTAACTGCTACTAGTAAGATGTGGTTCCTTATTGCTCTACTATCTATTAATATCTTAAACTGCTAATCTTGCCACTTAATTTATAAATTTAGGTGTTGTTCTTAAATTCCTTTAAGGGTCTAAGGCTTTACTACTGGTTCCCTCTAGTTCTATAGGCCTTTACTTTTCCTAATTATTAGCTGCTTAATCCTGTTTATACTTAGTCCAACTTAGGCTAATACTTAGTTTACTTCTTGTCTTTAATATACTATAGATAGGTATTTTCTGGATATTCTCACTATTATTATCCGTCTAAGCATTCTTTCGTAAGGAATCTTCCTAGTTAAAATATTAAGTCCCCTTATTTTTGAACTTTTATAGGGTGCCAACTATATATATACTTGGCGTTTTAATATTTCGCCTTATTTGGTGCCTAATATATCCTTACTAGATACTTCTAGTTTTTATTCTTTAGTGCTCTATATATATTACACGTATTATCTATATATACTATTTACGATAGTATATAATATGCTTAGTGTCTTAGGTTAACTCTTAGCTCGTCTTTATCCTTAAGTTTAAACCTCTACTATGTTAATCTAAGTATTATAACTTTATTTACAGGTACTAAGATTTGCCTTTCGCTTCTCTAGTCCTCTAATTACTCCTTTAGATCTTTTAATATTATAATTAAGGCCCCTTTAATGTGAGTTATAGCCTTTTTTGTAATTAGGTGGTCTTAGATAAGATAACTTTTTTATCTAACTATATATAGAAGTCTTTCTACTTATCATTATATCGCTATCTATACCACTTTTAGTATAGCCCTTTAAGAATATACGGCTTATCCGTAAGAAAGTATTTTCTTATTACTATATTGTAATAGCCCTTTATATATCGTTCCTTAAACCTAGTTAGAATCCCTAGATTCTCTTCTTATTCCAGTTTAGTAAGCCACTTAGCCCTTAGTATGCCTACTTTAGGCCTATTAGTAATTCTTTATATAGGTGCTCTGTCCCTTATATAACCTAGTATACTAGATCTCTTATCTAGTTTCTATTCTTACTATGAGGTAATTCTTGCTCTAAATTTCTCTATGGTTTCTTTCTTATTACGTCTTATAAGTAGATCCTTAAAGTCCTCTTACTTCTTAATCTTATTAATAGTCCTCATTTATATGTTAAAATCTTAGTTCTATAGGATTTTCAATCCTAAGCTTACTTCTATCTTAAGCTTAGCTCCTGCCTTAGTCTAACTAGGCTTAGGTATTCTTATCTTATCTTAAAAGTCTTAAATCTTACTTATCTCGTCTTAAGAGTTTTATACCGTTGGGAATCTTTATCCTAAGCTTATTTGTATATCTTTAAACTAAGCTATTGCCCTACTCTATCGGTTTTTGTCTATTATAGGTCCTTAGGTATACCTTATCTTATTTTAAGAATCTTAGTTATCTCTTATCTCGTCTTAAGAGTCTTAAGCCTTTAGCCTTTTGCCTTTATTAAATGGTAAGCTAGCACTAGTAGTCGTCTACCTGCTTAATCCCTATTAGATATTACTCCTTCCGTCTTATAAAGTAATGGATGCCGTATCTAATAGTGTTATAATGTCCGTTATTAAACCTTACTCTGTGGCGGTCTTAGTCTCTACTTTTATTACGTTATTAAGGTTTAGATACCCCTAGCTAGTTCCTTTTCTTTCCTTATTGCTATTAATTAATAAGTACTCTAACTCTATTGTTATTATTGCTAATCTTTATCTGTATATTACTATAATATTCTAATCTAGCTTATAGAGTCGATCTTGTTCTTTATCTAACTCTTTAGTTCCTTTAAGTCCTTTTAACTCTAGCTCCTATAGCTAATAGCTTGCGCTATACTTAGCGTCTTTATAAATTTAGCATGCGTTGTTGTAATAAAACGCGAAACTTCTAATTAAACATTCCTTTATTCCTTGTAGTACACTATCGTCCCTCTATACGTATATATCTTCTATTACTGGTCTAGTTCCCTTTATTATATAGTAACTTTAACTATCTTTATAATCCCTCGCGAAGTAACCTTATTTCCCGTAATTTATATAAGCTCTATCTTTAAACTACTAACTTTGCTATAGAGTCCGCCTAAACGTCTTCTACTGCTAAGATCCCTAGTTTAGCCTTTGCTCCTTAGTCCTATAATTATTAGATCCTTAACCTTTAGGTTTTTATAGCTTCTTACTTTATCTCTTATAGGTTTCTTTAGTACCGCTTAGGTCTATTAGCTCTGCGCCATACTATAGTTTCTAACTTAGCTTTAGTCGTTGCGTACTTTGCGTTTTATATAACTATGGAACTCTATCCTAGCCTCTCTTAGCCTATTTCCTTTGGTAGATCCAATTATTAATTTTAATCGGTTAATTTATTAAATCCCTTAGGGTATCCGCATCTTCCATTAGGATAATTACGTTCTGGACTTTAGCCTTAAGTCCCTATTTATACTATGCTATAAGCGCCTTATTATTCTACTTAACTTATATAGCTAATATTTGGAACTATATTATATACTTAATTACTAAAGTTTATTACGTAATATCTTAGAGTTTTCTTTCTACTATAGTTACTGCCTCTAAATCTCTAAATATTTATATAAGTCGCTCCGTAAACCCTTCCTAACTTAAGAATATAAACCGCACGTTTTGGTTAGTGGTTATTATTCTATTTGCCTATATTTCCGTAAGATAGGGCTTAAACTACTTAAGTGCCCTTCCTAATAGAAATAGTCCTATATACGCTATTCGATCTATAGGTATTAGTAGTTTTACTCCTTTTTATATAACCTTAAAGTGTATTTACGTAAGAAATTCTTTAAGCTTTAATCTCTCTTCTGAGAATCTCTTAATTAAAGGTAACTTAATCTTTACTACCCCTATTCCGTTAATCCTTTATTTAAGTGTTACATTATTTTCTATTAACTAGTTAACTATCTCTTATAGTTATCTAACCGTTATAGGTTGTTATAAGTTAGTATCTGCTATACTAGTATTACCTCCTGACCTTAAAGTAGTTGCCGCCGTCGATGGCGTTGTGGTGGCTGCTTTTGGTGGTATATTATTCGACTTTCTTATATTTGATACCATAACTAGGTAGTAATTATATAACGGAACCTTGTAGCAGGTACTACAATAGGCTTATTAATAGGCTAGGTGTGTAGGTAATATAAATTAAAGTTAACAACGTAATAATAACTGGTGGAGTAGTTGCCTAACAGATTAACTTTAATTATATTCTGAGAATTACTATAAGGAAGGAACTATCTAGGTAGGGACTAAGGGTCCTTAAATACACAACCGTACTCCTATGAAATCCTTCTTATATATAATATACGTGTGCTCTATCTACTCTATTACAAATCCTATAGATTATATAGATTATATAGATTATATTATATGACTTACTTACTATTCCTCGTTACATGGTTCTACCGGCTCTATCCTAGACCGTGCTTGTATTAACTAACTAGCTTCTTCTAACTCCTCCCTAAATAGTTGTAACATTGTACTTAAAGCGTCCGTAATATAAATAGCATTAGTATATTATACAATACTCTTAAAATTTCTTTAGCTAACTTTCTTATAGGTAACAGCTACTAAGGATAAGGATAAGTTTATAACTTCTTAACTCTAATATACTAAGAAAAAGCTTATAAAGTACGTTAAGAAGCTAGATAATTCTCCCTACTATTTAGCGGCACGAGTTTTTAACCTAGAGTGTTATACGGCTTTCTTAAAAAATTAAAATAATTATATTACTGTTAAAGGAGAAAAAAAGCTTTTTAGTGTATAAAAGCTCTGGGAGAGATTCCGTAAGAAAGTAATACTTTTAGGTTTAACTATATTGTACGCAACTAAGAAAACTTAAAAGTCGCCTTTAAAGTTTGAAGAAAACCTCTCTACCTTCTATAAGGCTTGTCTTTAGTATTATTTAAAATATACTCGTCCGCAGAGTCTAAATAAGTTTAATAACTATATTAATAAAAATCTAATTCCGCTCGATAGCTATATAATAGCTATTTAATAGTAGAACCAGCCTCTTTAGTATATAAGATTTTTACAACTCTTACAGCTTACAATTAAAGTTCTCTTAATACCTAGAATAAGTAATAAGCCAGAGAGAGTATTTTTAGGGTTTTAACGTCGCGTTTTATAGGATTGTATAAGTACTACTCTATAAATACTTAAGGTATTAGAATACGCGAAGGACTGGGCAGCTTATAAGATTCTAAGTATTCTCTTATAGTTGTATAAGGGAAAGTATATAAGGGGTATATTATATAACACTAAAGGGGGGTAGGGGGGTATATAAATAAAATAATTTTAGGTAAAAGGTAACCTATAAGGGTACTTTTGGTCCCTTACTCGGCTACATCTTAGGGGCTGCCAAGGCTAGCCTTCGGCTAGGCCTTGGCCACCCCTTATAAGCTCCTCGGGCTTGCAGCCTCCTTCCTCCCCTATTGGTTCGTCTCTGTACTAGGCTATTGCCTACTCTTTACCATATCGTCCTCTTCCATCGACTCCCTATGTGACTCATGCTCGGCTTGCCTGCTCCCTACCGTACACCCTAGCAATACTGCCTTACATAACCACTAAAGGCGTATAAGTGGCATAGGTAAATATATACTAACTTTAAACTTAATAGATTATAAGTTTAAATCCCACTAACGTCGTCCTTTATTAAGAATTGGGAAATATAATTATCTAGTATACTTCCCGTCCTACTATATAACAGATTTTCTGGCAATATTACCATACTGTAAGTAAACTCTCCTCTATATATAATATACTTATATAACTAACTACTTTTAGGATAAGCAGGAGAGGGTAAAAGCTTTACTAGCAATTAATATAGAGGCTTAGGTTAGGGGTATATTGAAGAGGTAGGTACGGATAGGGAGGCCCTTATATATAAATGTAATTCTAATTTAAAGCCGTGGATCTCTAAATATAACTATAAGTAACCTATATTACTTGTATAAGGCAAAGAGCTAATTAATACTAGCCTTGCGAGGCTTATATAGCGACTTTACATAGTCTAGTAGGCCTTTACCCCTTTACTAAATATTAAAGTCTCCTAAGGTTCTGTAGTAGGTACTATAGAAATTGCAAGTGGCGGGATTATAGAGCTCGATGTTCGTTATACGATATAAATTCTTAACCTATAGTGGCGGCAGCGGGAGCATTAGAGGGTAAGAATTGGATTGTGGAACTAGAGGATAATAAGGAATAGAAAAAAGTTACTAAATTTAAACTGCTGGATCTCCTCTCTTTTTTCCTATTTTTATTTATTTTATATAAAGAGAAGTATAAATAAAAAGGTAGAAAGAAGATATCTAATTAGTAGGAAAGCTAAAGGTATTTGCTAAGGCTCTATACAAAGCTCTGCACAAAGCTCTATATACGGAGGCTCTGCACGACGGCTCTGCGTACGACGGTTCTGCGTACGACGGCTCTACTACGGAGGCTCTATATAAAAGCTTTGTGCAGAGCTTCGTGTAGAGCTTCATGCAGAGCTTTATGCGGAGCCTCCGCAGAGCTTTGTGCGGAGCTTCGTGCGGAGCTTCGTGCGGAGCTTTTGCTGAGCTTTGGTAGAGCTCCGTGCGGGGCTCCCCCTAAGCCTTATTCCGCAGAGCTCTTATAAGCCTTATATCTATATAATATTACTTATCCTTAGGATATTTAGATAAAAGTGGTACCATTTTATAGCGCTTTATAAGCTCTATAAATCCATACTAATAGAAAAATTATTTATTTAATATTGGGGGGTGCATTACAAGTGTAAGTATATTAGGGGTTTTTGCCAAGACTATCCGGAGACTATCCGGATAGTCTCCGGATACTATCAGCTGATAGGTCTATTATCCGAGAGGCATATCCGGCCTATCCTCCGCAGGTCTGTGGGTGGCTAAGACGTTATATCTATGTAGAATTCAATCATCAATTACACCCCACCATGCCTTCCAATCGTACTAGAATTGATGCAGACCTTATTTAGAAGACTTAATATAATGTTCCTCCAAATCGAATCGCAAAAAAAACCCTGCCCTAAGCCCCAGCCGTTGCCTAAATTTGAACCTCTCCATATTAACGATTAGGACTACTATGGCTTACCAAACCTTGCCTCTAACGTTGATACTTACGATCCTTTTAAGTTATTTAGTCTATACTTTACAGATAAGATTATAGATAAGCTTGTAGAGTGGACAAATAAGCACGTAAAGTTGTACCCGCCAGATAAGGAAAAGGAACACCCACGCGTATGGCAGCCAACACGCTCGCAGGCATACTAAGGTGCAGCGTATGGGGCGTCGGAAAGCTCTATCAGAGCTATCACCAAATACTATAATGCAAGCACGCGATAGTGAGGAATGGGAGAGGCGGAAACGGGCTCTGAGGACCAATTTTGGGTGTAGTATCTGCAAGATACCGCTCTGCAGAAAGGAGTGCTGGTTACCTCATATCGAGCGACTCAATTCCGGAGAATAAGCCTATATATCAAATAGCTATAAAATCAAAAGCTTCGTATTTCTGAGAACGGCTGCTCGATTCGGCTGGTTTGATTGGTGGGCTCTTATCGATACCGTAAGGCCCAATTTTGCCGTGTCAAGGGATAATCATTTGTCTACTCCTTTCCATGACTTCCCCGTACCGCCCCTGTCATTATCGTTCCTGGCCTTCATCAATTGCTTTGCTCATCATCGACTGATACCCTTACACGTCAAAGACTCACCTTAAAATTCGTTTCTCCCGATCAATTCTCCATTCAGAATCTTACCGAAATGCGAACTCGAAAAACTCTGTCCCTTCCTCCTCAATGCTATAATCATCCTCAGAAAAGCCACAGGGCTAGCCGTGAACGGACACACTCGGATCATGGCACGTTCCGAATCCGCCCTGCTGGTAGGACTGATGAATCCATCGCATGCGACTTGGACGCTATCATCGGGGGGTTGAGAACAGAGTCCTAGAAACTCGCACAGCATCATATATTCTCCAAAATCTTGTATATACAGCTGACCAGCGAACAAGTTAAGATGCCTGATGATATCAGGGTCTGGCAAGGATTCAGGGACAGCCGGTACAGCGCAGAATGAGAGATCCTCCAATGTCCGCACGGACACGCTAGGACGCGGAGAATACGTGTGCAAGGTCACGACCTTAGACTCTCGTATAGACGGAAATAGCTCTTGGGCTTCGTATGGGCTGAGTACCACACACTCGACGGCGCTTCGACCCTTGCAGCTCAAGATCCAATGCACCGGTCTCAAGAACGAGTCCAAAAATTGATCATCTGAAGCTTGGATGGTGTTGGCGAAGTCGGTCGTGACAAGCAAATCATCTGGCCACGCTCTTGAGTCATAGTGGCTAGATGCAGTAGTCCTGCGGAGGGTCTCGAAAGCCGGCTGAAAAGCGTCCGAGGAGCGTTTGAGAACACCATGCGTGATCAACCGGCGCACATCTGGGTGGACATAATGCGTCAACGGCGATGACGCAGGCGGAAGCTCAACCTGCTGCTCACGTTCATTCTCTGGAGAGAGCTCGCGCTCCTGTTCCTCCTGCAATGTTGCTGTATTGAACGATGCGACCTCAAACTCTTGGCACTTAGCTCGGATTTCATCGAGCTGCTTCTTACGAACCATGAGTGGCCCGTCTATCATACTCTGTGACAAGAGCTGTTCCTCATGGTGTGTCCGTTCTTCCCCGTATCTTTGTTTAAGGCTCTGCGCCTCCAGCTCAAGAAGTGACTCTACCAGGTCTCTAGAGAGATTTTGTACCGCTGACCTGGCGTACACTGCTTGACGACGCTGGTGTCGCACACCCTGTGTCGCCCACAATGGGATACTCTTTCTCGTGTGGGAGTTGGTCTCTGCGATACACCATTTCAATACGTCAGCTACCTCGATAGTATCCTGGCTCTTGCCGCTGCGTTCACGGATCTTGCGTTGAATCTCCATCGAACTGCAAAACACGACCGACTGTCCTTTTCCAAGTTTTCGCATGCGCATACAAGCTGTCCGTAATTAGCATGAACCAAAAACTCAGCGAGAAGAATACCTTGCACAAGCCGGTCCTTAGTAAGGCCAGGCCCTAATGTCACGATAGCTCGATAGTTCGCCGGCATCCTGAGGTCCGTTCCTCTCGTGTGGGATTCGTCGAGATACACCAAACATTGATCCATCTGCTTTGCGAAGGATGAAATCAGGAAAGGTTCCTTTGTCCCATCCCGGCTCAAAACACATATCTCGTTCCGAGGGTCGAAGAAAATGGCCGCCTGGGCTTCGGATTCCGGAACTCGTGAGAGCCACTTGTGCACCACCTCCTCGTTTTGCAGCTCTAAAACCTGCGCCCCAACATCGAGGATGACACGGACTGGTGGTCTCAAATTCAAAGCTATATTCAATAGCACTTCAGCCTCGAGGACCCCTGTAGGAGAGAGGTGGCCGGCGACCACAAAGGAGTTTTCAGGTCGCAGCAGGCAGTCCAATACCGCGGCATTTGTAGAAAGCTGTGCGGGCAGGTCGCACTGGCTGATAGACAAAGGCAAAATGTACCTGCTATCATTTGTTCCACTAAATCCCGTAGTTGGGTGCGCTTTCTCTCCCGCGATATCCCAGCCGGATGATGACAGCTTATGAGGGAACTCCTTCATCTCTGCTGGGAAAACGATTGTTGACATGTAGAAATTGATAACGCTTCTCGCGAATCGCAGTGGCGGAAACACTTCTTGGGAACACTGTCCCATATTGCTCAAGTTAACGCCACTTATTTCCCTGAATGCAGGGGCCAATTCTGGAGCGTCCTTGACCCATTTCGCGTACTCTTCCTTGGCATGGTCGGATTGAAGTAGCGCCTCGAAACTAGCACGTAATTGTTGATCTGAGATGCCACCATAGTAGTATGCAAGGCAAGTTAGAACAATGGCGGCATCGGGATGACTGAACTCAGACCGCGCCGTTGGGCTGTCCTTTGCATGATACGGAACAGCCAGCATTGTCCGCGAAGGATCGAGCCCATAGTTGACGCGCCACCGCTTTTGCTCGAGTGCAAAACCCAGAATCCCACCAGCGAATAGGCCCTTTAGAAGGAGGAGGCCATTCCTCATGAGCTCGGAACCATATGCGGCTTCCCGTAGTGACTCTGTCGCGGCTACGCTCAAATCTGGATCTGTAAGAAATCTAAGCAAGGCCGTTCGTACCTTTGCGGGAAAGTAACAGACAGGCACTCCAGGCAAACCGATTTCACACAATTTGCCTGCGACAAGGTTCAGCAGTTCATCGCCGGCTGGGCTTTGAAGAATTCGGATCCTAGGAAATCCTCCCGGTTGAGCAGGTACTACTTCCAGGCCGTGGGGACATTGTGCTTGAAACTTGTGCGCAGCGTCACCCAAAAGGCCCAAAATCTGTTCGACGATGGCCCAACGGTCTGGACTGAACTCGATAGCGCGCTGCGTACCGATGGTGTAGACCAGTTCGAACCGCACGCTCAGGATCTCATCACTCTCGTCGAGAATATCCCGGGTATTGGCACGTAGCCAGTCTTGCGTCCGGACCATGACGTTGCCAAGCTCTGCGTCGCCAGACAGTAGTCGCTCAAGTCCCATTAGCTCAAACGAAAGGACGTGCTCCGGCTGGAGCAGAAGGATTCCACCGACTTGCATGCATTCTTCATACAGACCACGGATCTGACGTGCTTGGTGCACACCTAGCCGGAGAGAACGAGAGATTGGCATGTAGCAGGTGCGTCGGTTTAGCATGCCACCTAGCTTCTTCGCTAATAAATGAAACATTTGCATTGCTAAAGGCTTGAGGACAATGACCCTGACAAGTCGTGTTCTGTCTGCTAGAGCTGCGGCAGCTATAGGAACGATAACAGATGACTTGCCTAGCCCCATATTCAGTTGCATGACAGAGTTCCGCCCCGACGACGGCGACATCATTTCCCGAGAGATTTGGGCCTGCTCCCGACGGATTAAGATATTACTTTCCACTTCTAAAAGTAGCCACTCGGGATAACACATTGGCTCCCAATCTTGATGGCCAGGATTCTCGAGTTCACTCAAGAGCTCAGCCGGGTTTCGAGCCGACGCAAGAAGACGCTCTGCTCGTTGAAGCGCCGTAATGGACAGCCCGTATTCTACCAAAGCCTTCTTCCAGTCATTGGGGAGAAGCTTGACCTTGTCACTTGCCAAATATGCGAGGATAGAGGTAGGAGATAGACGGGGCATCATCTGTGCTTCGCGCGCGAGATGATACAGGCCAGTCTGCAAATGACTACAGATCGTCCGATACACGTTATCCACATGTTCCTGAGCCCGCGTCAGGTTGGATTTTAACAACGCGGTGAATTCCAACGGCAGGTTCAGTTTGATGGACGCATCTTCACGCAGTGCTTCAAAACTCTTTAGTAAATCGTCAGCGTAATGCCGCTCATGGTCGCTAGTAGAACTAGAAGAAGCATGAGAAATGATTTCTTTGAGCTTTCTTTGATCCGTATTTCGTCTAGCTTCCCGCATAATCCACCGATCAAACCCCTTTTGCTCAGCTGTCAGCAGACGCGGAGTGGGGTTTCTCAAGAGGTCGCTGAAGCTAACATATCCCTGCCTAGGAGCGTATCTGTCGATCGGCAAGGAGAAGGAGTAGCATTGCAATTTCTGGCTTGCAGGAGAAATACCGTCTAGAATAATCTGAGTCTGTTCAATGAACGTTTGGAATTGCGCATTGCGGTGCCAGCTCTGGAAGCGGATACGCGCACTTTTCACAGCCTCATCTACCGAGATATATGTGCTGTGATTGGTGTCTGCTGGCGTGGAGATATTGGCTCCAGGCCACTGCGCCACGAGATCCTCCACAAACTGTCTAATCTGCCTCTCCTTCGCGACCTGATGCTGCTCCCTTCGGCGCTCATCGGCTATGTGCCACTCTTCAGAAGGAAGGGCTGGCAAACGGTACTCAGGGCATTCGTAAAATTGCCGTGCGTGTTGCTCCACCAGGCTGACCAACTCCGGCCGTACTGGCTGGTAGCCTTCCGCAAGTTGAAACACCAGGTGTCTCGGCGACTGCATCACTCGAAGCCCGGAGATGGTCGCGAAGGCTAGGAGGGTCTGAACAAGCTCCTGCTTCGCGTGGGCCGAGTACGACAAGGTGGAAAGGAAGACAATAATCTTGTATTTGTCTCTTTCAGCCACGCTATGGGAGAGGAAAGTGCGGAGGGTGCACCAATAATCTGGCAGAAACTTGGCAGGCGCGTCCAGCCACTTCAGGTCAAAGCCCATTGTCAGGTCATCCTCGAGGCCGGGACCCTGAATCGCCTTACCCCACGATTCAATCTCGGAAAGCAATCGTGGACAGACGGTGAGATCCGTGGACCAGTCATCAACGAGTCTCGCAGTGTAGCAGGTGCGAAGCTCCCGCGCACTATCGATGACCTGATCTCGGGAGGCGTAGACAGTGTCATGATCTGCCGTGAAAGCCTCTGCGCCGAACTCGTGTACCTGGAAGAAAGAGTCACGGATAGCAGCCCTTTCGAGCAGGAACCGCTCGCCACGTGTATCTAGAAGAGGGAGTTGTACGGGCCGTTCTTGGAACACTTGGAATGACTTGGCTTGGTCAAAAACCGACGCCACCCGCTTCTGGAAGGCGAAATGCTGCGAAAGAGGGGAAAGCGTCTCCCAATCCACTTGCTGCATCACCCGCAGATGCTCTGGGTAAAATTGACGCCGTGGAGTCAGCTGCCCAAGCATTTCTAGAAGCTCGATATCAACAGGCTCGAGTTCGACAAAAGAGCGTGTAGCCGCGCCTGCAAGACCATAGAGCGCTTCCTCGGTGCCTGTCCGCCCTGTAAGATGATCAATCAGACAGTGCGACGTTGTAGCGTGAAGATATAATCTGAATAGCCTGCTCTGAAGGCTGCCGTTATCGACGAGGCGCCCGAGCTGGCTATCAATATGGTACGAATGATACCTGACGTGGATGGCCGGAGCTGTATCAATCATAACCCGTAAGTGGTGACCCTCTGGCGCAAAGGACACACTGCCATATGGGACAATAACAGTCCGAGACGGTCGTTCAATTTCGCGTAAGACGAGCTTGTTTACCAACCCAGTAAATGCGCCAAAGGACTGCTGCTCGTCCACTACCATGCCGCGGAATTGCTTCGACTCAAGCAAACGCCGCCGATCCGGGAGGAGAAAGTCAAGCTTCAGTCGCGGCAAGCGAACCTCCAGCGCTCTCGTCCTGCGGTTCAAGATAATATGGAGATGGGTTGCATATTCCAGTGGACTCAAGACTCGTGCGATAGCCTTGGCGGTGCGGCTGCGCACATCTATAAGCTCCTGTGTGTCGTGGCTCAGAACGAACGTCCCTTGACCATCAACTCGCATCTGCCAGTTCTCCGGCGAAGAAGCCCAAGCATGTTTCAATGGGCGCCATTCAACCGACCTAGTGCCTACATCCAGCCAGTGTGCGTAATCTTCCACAAATGATCTCGGGAAGTCATCTTTCAAAGCGTGCACGGGCAGCACCTCGCAGACCTGCTTTTGCCTTCGAGTTCGGATAATGAGTTCAGAGCCGTACATTACAAAATGAACCTAAAAGTGATTTCAGCATTCAAATATCTGCTATTTTTGCACCAGGGGGAAGTAAGTTTTTAAGTACCTGTTGGCCAAATATCTCATTCCGCGTCTCGAAAGCCATCCCACTCATTGTTGACGGGACGATATCTAGAACTCTCTACTAGGGGTTAGCTCCATAGCTCTTGCTTTCGAAATCGAAACGGTCATACCTCGCTAAACAGTCGACGGTAAGTAGGATGCAATTCATAAGACCGAGGAAGCCGCGTGAGAGGCATTCCGTTGACGAGGAGGCTTCCGTCTAAGGTGTTAAAGTGAATAGATACAGGGGTGTATCCATCTCTATTGGACGTTCGAGTCACCAGCCACCTTTGGTTTGGTTCTTCTAGAGCGGCCCAATGAACTCCTGGCCGATATCCTGCCCATAGCTGGCGCACTGTGCTGTCGATAGCACCTCGGTCCGCCAGAACTTTTCTTCGAAGTGATGGTTCCAGAAGGTGAGAGAGCCTCTTATGCCGTTGCACTAGGGTCTTTATAGGTTGCGGTAAATGGTCTATCACGGCAGGGCAGCGGCCATGCACAATAATGGAGCATTCGATAGCGGTTGATACTCCTTCATCTGATTTTAGAAGTTCGGAGACGTAACGTTTATCGGCGTCGAACGTGTCGTAGCACGTCAAGGCCATTTCAAGGACTCGTATATTTAGGGCCTCTAATTCCTCTGCACCTTGACCCTCGTTGAGCAGCTGCTCCACATCTCGAGTCCACTGTAGTGCGACTTTCCGTGCTCGTTGTAAGAAGAGGATGCACCGGTTCTGGACAATCTCATAGCGGGACATGGATAACAGCCTAGTCGCAAGAACGACGAACGTGCGAACTGCGACTGCGCCCTGCCAATTACCTTCAACGGCCGTGAGGGCTTCTTCCAACACAGAGAGTAGCGACATTCCGAATTCCTGTTCCTCCAGATCAATGTGCGACTCTCGACAAGGTCTCCCATTCCCAGAGCGGCCAGCCTGCCAGGCTGCTTGAACTACCAGCATGTATGTTTCTTCATGACTGAAGTTGAGAACCCGAGGGACAAGCTCACGCGCTATATTGCGCCACTGGAGTCGGTCGCCTGATCGCAATGTTGCAAACGCGTAGAACTCATGTAGATTTAGCAACTTCGGACACTCAGATTGCATTGCAAGAACCTCGTTAGATGTGTGTGCAGTTCCGTCTAATGCAAATTGCAGTTTTTGATAAGGCCCGGATGGAAGCTGAAGCGTGCAAATTCTATGTACATCGCATCGACCGAGCAGATCTTTTGTCCACTGACTCGACCTGGAATCATACATCGCATATTGCAAGCCGTTATTGACGCATATATTCTCTTCAGTAGCTTGCGGCACAGGCTTGCTAGCGTAGTGGGCCACGATGAATGGCTTCGTCGTGGATGCGAGCTGAAGTCTTGCAGGTCCGGAGTCGAAGTATTTACTTAAGCCAGTAAACGCATCCATACGGTAGACTTTCTGCTTTTTGCGACAACTGGACGGAATCGGTGGGGAGAAACTATCAACAAGAAGACTGTACGTTGTTTCTCGCCAACTAGCTATCGGGTTTGGCACGTCGAGTTCAAACACCGCTGACTTCGCCTCCAAATCTGGCTGTGGGAGCGGCCACTCATGAACCGTTATATTCAGACTCTTGGCAGTCGACTTCAACTGACATTTTTGACAGTGAGAGCTGTGCTTAGAGACGTTGCGACCTCGTCGCCAACGCATCTCGAATTCGCACCTCCTAGCATCTGAATCCTGCATCAGATCGTGATATCTTTGCCGCTTCTGAGAAAGTTCGCTCCTCTTGTGATCCCGATCAGCCTGCGCCGCAGTCTCAATTCTCAACCGCAGCCTTTGGTGGCTATGTGACTGCTCAAAGTATTGCACAGCAAAGCTCTTCGCAGTGTTGACGTCTTGAAACATGGAAGGGAAGCCTGGTGAAGCCCGGTTCCTCCTTTCCGCGAGATACTGTTCCACAAGTGTGAGTCGTTCCATCTGTCGCCTTTTAGGTAACAGCAAGGGATCGAAAAGTGACGGAGGAAATCCTGGATTATACTTGCTCAATAACGGATAGTGATAGGTAGCACACTTGTCTAGGGCGACCCACAGATTCATCGACGTAAGGAGCATTAATGAGATGTCTTGTGGATTGTCCGCGTATGTGGAAGTCGCCATGTTAGTGTAATGCTCGATCAGTTTGGCGATCAGCGTACATGTAGATTGAAAGCTCAGATTCGCTATCAGCCAGCCATCGAGCCAGTCTTGCACCCAGAGTTCCAGGTCCGCTAGGGATAGGCGTGCAGCAGGGTCGGGCCCTGCTATCAAGAGGCTGAGGTCTGGAAAGTCTGAACCGCACTGCTTGATTCGTCGAGAGCAATTAGCTGTAAAATCCCGACGGTCTGGTGGTGCTGCTTCACGGCTTGTGATAGTCTGCAGATAAGGACGCAGCGTTACAAGGCTCAACCGAGTATCGTTGGGAAAAGACAGCTCTGACGAGTTCCAGGCCTTTTGGGTTGCGAATGGATCCGGATTCCGCTCCAATGTGATCCATCTGCAAACCAATTCCTGATGGGTGGCTTCAATGGTGCTGCGCACATGCTGCACCCATGGAGCTTCATCTGCTATCGTGAGTTTCAGCGTCCGCCGGTTAATCTTGGCGACCATAACAAAAAGAATGTCACTAGGCAAAGCAGCCTCCCTAGCACGCTGCAGGATGTGAGCCATGAAGAAGATCATGACAGATTTATACCATTCATGAAGATCATCTGCGTCTGTCATAAGGCTAGTCTGCAGCGCAACTCGAAGCAACAGCCAGAGTGGTGATCGGCGCCAGGGCCTACGTGCATTTCTCCAGATAACATCGTCGCGTGTGCGCTTATGAATGCGAACCACATCGAGCGGGCGCCCGACACCCCGCAGGATGCCGGTAAGCATCTCGGTAACGAACTTTGGATGGACCGAATCTCTGACCTCAATGGTCCGGGACCCTGCCTTTGAGACAATTGGCCATGCCTCCTCTGGCGTGTCGACGTCTAATTGTGCGAGGAGCTGTGCGAGCGCTTCGCGGAAAGGGGGATCCGCCATCCTGTCCTGGCTTATCGCAATGGCTGGGCCGGGGAAGCACCGCTGCAGTCGACCTTTTGTCTGCATGATGGACTCAGTGGTAGGTGAGAGTTCGAAGGACTCGAATGAGAATTGTCCCGGCAGTTTGCGGATAATGAGGCCCGCATTCTGGCCGCGGATATAAAAGGCAAGAACATCTATCAAATCATTGTGTGAGTGCACACTCTATCATTTTCGAATACAAAATACCTCTGTCGATCATCGATCCTAGAGATTCTTCAACTTTTCCAGATGTTATATCTCCAGATACATCCCTCATTTCAAGCATCTTGCTCAGCATCCTAGTGCAAAAAGCCCATCTCCAATGCCCGTTAGGGGAAATGTAAGCTTGGAACGATCTTAATGCCACCTCGCACTCCTCTATTAGCACAGACTCATGTTTAACATCGCTATCGTCCTTCCCAGGCAATTTTGGTGGGAGGAAGACGTGGTTGATGATGTAGTGCAAACTCTGAGAGGGGTCCATGCCTATCGATGTGGTTGCTGTACGGCTAATTCACCAGTTTGGTAGTACTCCACTCGAAGCTATTGATCGATTTATCTGGCGGCAGGGCTGGTATATAGTTACAATAATCAACGTGACAGAAACTTCTCCGGCCTTCAGAGGCGCAACTTTTGATGATGCGAATAACATTTACCAACAGTGGACACAATCAGGCGTTATGAAGGTGGATGGCCGGAACTGAGCACAGCATAGTGGCTAGGAAGAGACCAATCGCGGATATCTGGTCATGCGTTCCGAAGTGATATACCATTGGAGCTTTGTGTTCGAGTCATCGAGTCTCGTCGCACAGCCACGCCGCCGCTAGGCGCCTTTCAATGATTCCCGCATCAGCTCGCTGGGAGTGCCTGTGCAATATGTGGGGCTTATAGCTCGGTGTGGTGACGGAGAAGCTCGGTGTGGCCACGGATAGGGGTCGGCGAAAGCTGAGCATGGTCACCGACGGGGCGCAGCTCGGTGTGGTCACGGAAAAGTTGAACGTGGTCACTGAGGTAAGGTTTGATTCTCGCGATATAGATATATACGAGTTAAACACACGTGACGTTCCAACTAGATATAGTAGGAGCTAAGCCAAATTAAAGGGGTGTCGATCTACTACTATCCTATTAGTATTAACTACGAAGTCTAAAATAGACTCTAATAATAATAAGGTTAGGAGCGGGGTAATTATGATCTAATAGCACTTAGAAAAACATACTATATTACAATCTAGTATTTAAGCGGCAAACACTAGCTTACCGGCTTCCCCGCAGGCGCAAAACTTAAAATTCTGCGCCGCCTGCCAAGAGCTGGCACGGTCTACGCTTTACCTAATATAGTTAAGCTTTTAGAAGTCTTATAGGGATTACCATTAGGCCAGTTTGGTAGATGCTAGCCTTAAAATATGATATATTCATTTCGTACACGTAATCAGAGGTAATTTGGCGATAAGTGTGAACCGGTAGTTATATTCAAACATATTCTCTGAGTCTAGTGAAACAGTCATGAGGGCATTTAGTTAGCGAACAGTACTCTCGCCGTGGAAACCTGCCAGTGCTATAACAATATCTTGCTACCGATCGCTCGAACATCCGAAAACTTCATCGCGACTACTGGGGGCATACAAATACACTTACTCTGCTCCACTAGCCCTACCCATCTGCTTGTATAATATAGCAAGGTTTTCAGTTGTCTTTAGCGCAGGGATATAAGTCTTCACTTGCTCGTGACAGAGTGCCTTCTCGTATCCTCGCATTGCGCGCTAGTACATTTCCCCCACCTCAACTAGCTTTCCCTGGTCAGCGTAGAGGTTGCCCAAGTTGTTGACCGCCTCTAGTGTTGATATATGGTCTGGACCCCATGCCTTCTCGAATCCTCGCAGTGCACGCTGAGACATCTCCTCCACCTCAATCAGCTTTCCCTGCTTCGCGTAGGGGTTGCCCATGTTGTTGACTGTGTCCAGTGTTGATATATAGCCTTGATTGGCGCAGGGGGAGGGCCAGAAGCCGCGGCCGAGCACGCCTACAGGGGAAATTTGCACCTTAGGCGAAGTCAGGTGGATTTTGTAGCCAGGCGTCGCTTCATTCGTGTGTTTTAGCAGGTGCCACCACTGAAATTTTGGTCTTAGCACCCCTTCGTTTGTCTCACCTGCTGGCATCTTGGCGGCGTTTAGTTTTGGCACCTGTTTGTTTACTTATCTTGGCAGAATCGTGCTAAAAGCTTAGATAGAGCTGTGTAGTATTCTTGTTACTACCAATATTAGTCCATCTCATCATAAAACTTCTTACTCATAAAAGGCCTTTGGCCGGACAACTCCCGCCCTGTCCTCATCCGCAAACGCAATCCTTCCCACTCCGTCATCATCCCCGCCACCCACATCTCCCAACCTCACCCTTACATCCCTCAACAACCTCGCTCTCTCCACGCCATCCAGCGCACTCCCACCCCTCGGTGTCCTCACAAAGCCACTATCCCTCGCTAAACTCGAGCAGTACCCCAGGAAGTCCGGGCCCGGCGTCTGGAAATCAAACCAGACGCCCACTACCGCCGCAACCAGCAGGACCAAGGAGCAGAAGACGTAGATGCCGAGGTAGGGCCAGTGCACTACGTATTGTTCCTCGAGGTGGGAGAGGGTACCGGAGGGGGTGAGGTTGTCGGCCGGCATGGCGGCAAAGGAGCCACTGATGCCGAATGGTTCGAGAGTGGCCTGGTAGTACGTGTTCAATAGCTGGCCGAGGCGTAGCTCAAAGACGTCTTTCGGCACGGTCGAGAGGTCGACGACACCGAAGCCACCGCTGTTGGCTGCCGCGGGGCAGAAGGGAGATGAAGGGTCGGCGATATAGCATTCTGTAGCAGTCGAGTTGATCGAAGGTACGCCCGCTCCCTGCATAGTCGTAGCGAACGGAAACCAGAGAGAGAATTGGAAGAAGAACCGCGGGAAACTGAGAGTGGTGATGTTGGAGGAGACGTGGGGACGGAGACTTTGGCGCATGGAGGTGACGCGGCAGAAGGAGCCTGAACAGACGATGGCGGACTCTACATATTGCTGCGTGAGGGTGCAGAAAGCGATGGTGGTGCTATTACCGTTGTTCCCGAGATTGTCTTGGTAAATTCTGGATTGGAACAGAAGAGTATGGCCAAATCCGGAAACGTCGGTGTCGCTCGGGATGTTCCCGATACTGCCATTCCATGGACCGTGTGTAGTGGAGTTGTCATCCTCTAGCACAAATCCATCCAGGGCAACGGAGAAGGAACTCGGCAGGCCGCTGGCTGACCAAAATGTCTTATTGAATTTACTGTCCGCACCCTCGATTAGAACGGGCGCCGCAGAGCGACTGACATTGTAGCAGTCTAAATCAAGGTAGGTTGATTCGACTGCAAAGGTGGTGTTCCCGGTTTTGGACACGTTAATGGTTGGAATACCAATTAGAGATGAGTATGGCACGTCGCCTGATGGGACGCTTGTCCATCCAGAAGATGCCGCCGGCAGATTCGCCAGGAGCTGCTTGTAGGCGGGGATCTTCAGATTGCCCCAAAGATCCATGCTTGCGTTTTTCGCGGATTCGGAAGACACAAGCGAAGCCAAGTAGAGGGCATCTAGTGGGGTTTGAAATGCTTCAGGGTTGCCCGAAGTAGTAAATATTGACGCCTGTCTGGTGTCGAAGTAAGGGACAGCGACATTTGATGTGATGTTGGAATGGACAAAGGTCAGAACTGATGTAGTTGATTGACTTCCAATAGGCGAGAGCATCCAGAGAGCGACGAGTCCGAGCCCCAACCAGTTGATTCCAAGCTGAACTTGGGTCATCACAGTGCCAAAGACGGTGGCGCTCCCCATCAGCTGCTCCAGTATGCCGAGAGACACGCCATGGTGCAGGTTCCAAGCTGCCATGATTTTCATCGTCCTTCCGACGATTGCGGCAAAGATCAGGGTGAAGAAAGTAGTCGACTGTAGGGATCTGAACTCAGCGGTTGCAAGACTATATGGACTAAGACAGGAAGTGCGCACCACTTTAAGCGCTTTACCCAGTAGGTATTTCTCTTCCTCAACAGTTTGCTTGCCATTCCTGGAGGCGACTATGGCGGCGAGGGAAAGAAATCCGATAGGAGCAAGGACGGTGACTACAGCCACAAGAGTGGCCACGAGCCAGCCCCTTGCCAGTCTCTGCGGCCCTTTTGGCCATCCACGGATTATGGGTGATGGAGGATCGGGGTCATTCTGTCGGGGGTCGATTGTTAAAACGGCTGGACTCAGACTCCGATCTTCGAGCCGAAATTCATCGTGGAGTAGGGAAGAGTGCGAAGTACTCATAGTGAACGATACGAGGAAGATGAGGCCCGTCCATCGTGATGCGCACGATGACGAAGTTTTGTTCGATATGAGCTTGCGGCTGAAAGCCTGGGCGCCGCGCGGGTCTGGGTTGAGATCAATCCATCCAATAACAATCACTGTAAGGCTTGTAGAAGCTTAACTATATTTAAGTAAGGCGCAGGCTGTGCCAGCTCTTAGCAGGTGGTGTAGAATTTTTAAGCTGTATACTTGCGGGGAAGCGACCGCAATAGCTTGTAACCCTCTATTGGATATGCAGGAGAATTTTATCTACTTATCTTTGGACGCTATTGGTTATTCGCCGTGAGGAGCCGGTGGCGTCGTAATCACCTGCAGAACAATCAAAAGCACGCTACAAAGATCTCCATGTGGAAATAGACAGAATGGGAAAGAAGCAGGAACGTACAAGGGGGCAACCTGAGCGGGTCACTCGCCCTCCCTGCAAGTTTTGATGACATTATAGTAATATCCTGGGAAAATAGTAAGTGCATGGCTATAATGTTACCAGAACTTGCAGGGAGGGCGAGTGGCCCGCTCAGGTTGCCCCCTTGTATTTGAGGTCTCGCTTTCGTCGGCCTGAACGCTCTCGGAACGGGATCTGGGCCAGGATCGAAAACGCCACAGAACTAGCCAATACTTCGATTCCAAAGACGGCAGCTCCCGATACGATTTAAAAACCCATCCCTGTTGCATGATTTTAATCTAATCTTAATTTGATCTTTCCGACCCCGCTAAGGAGCTGAAATCGTCACCATTTCTACAGTGTGGACCACTGCATGCTTGTTAATTTGCGAAGAGGCCGGGTACTTTCTACAACAGGTCCAGGTTTATGTCAAGGCCCATGTTCCTACCATCCAGGCGGCGAAGTTCAGATTAATGCTACCACTCGATTCCGAAGAAATCTAACTTCTCCAAAAGATGCTCGCCCGCAAGCTCTCGAATCCACCCCTAATCGCCATCTTGCTAGTGACACTCATCTTTTTACTATGGAGCATTAACTGGAGCAGCCTGGCATACTCCACGGCTTCAATGATCCCCAAGTCGGCAGGCCAGCGTCATAACCGTATTGCAATCGTCACGTTTATTACTGACCAAAAATCTTACATACACCTCTCTCTGAGAAACAAAGATCGTAAGAGTGGCCAAATATTCGGCTTCATCCAGGAATTATGCAGTGCTTCGGTTCTAACGATGCGCTATAGACTACGTCAAACAGCACGGATACGACTTGTTCGTGGACTACGAGTCCCACGCTGAGCGTGGCACTACATGGCTGAAATTTGACATGATTGAGCGACTCATACACGCGAAACAGCATGATTGGATTTGGTGGATGGATTTCGACACCTTGATCACAAATACCACCGTGAAACTCGAAGATATAATTAGCGAAACTCTGGCAAATTCCACAGAGCCTGATAATATCGACTTTCTTGTGACGGACGACTGGTAAGCGCTCATCACTTCCACCCCCCTGCATGGATTAAGCCTACAGTACCGAATTACTGGAAGAAAAGAAAGTATTGTCAGTCAGAATTAATACTAATACTTCTTTCCACGGAAAACAGCAACGGCCTCAACGACGGCTCCTTCATCGTCCGCTCCTCCCCGCGTTCCATCGAATTCCTTAACCGCGTTCGCGCCCTCCATGACAGCGAGAAGAAAAAAGAGAACGGCCTAAACGATCAGGAAGCCATGCGCGATCTCCTGCTGAGCAAGGCTCCTCTCACCGAACACGTCCAGCGTATCCCTCAATGGAAGATCAATGCGTTCCCGCCGGAAATAACATGCTTTGATGATAACCGCAGAGTCTGGGAGAAGGGATTTTTCGTGATTCACTTTGCGGGCGCCTGGGCCCACGTTGATGGAGATGATCCAACAGGATTTTTGATGAAGAAGTATGAGTCTGAGATTATTTGGGGGCCTGAGCTGAAACAAACACTGTAGACTACAGATGTACGTTTAGCTCGAGGCTTTCAGTCATAAATATAACGTCCAGAGAGAGTACACAGGTTCCAATATCTAAAAGTTTTCAATACCGTAAAAGATTCATGATTGGGAGTAAGGGATGGAAATGGATAATGTGGAGTGGTCTAATATGACGGATACCGGGCAACACTACGGACTAAACCTTATTATGCTAAGCCACAATGCCAAGACATTTCTGCCCTATTCTGGCTAGCTTGCTTATCTAAAATAAGTGCAAGAATAAGGCGTTAAGGATCACGTGCCCTAAAGATGGGAATCCTGCTAGCATAGCACTGTCCTTCCTATCTTCTCTAAATACGGTCGCTAGCGAAATCGGCTTCTGCCTCAAACCTTCTAAAATTTACCACCAAGCCATGACGCCCGCGCCAACGCCGGAGGAATTCCGGCCAGTAACTATAACAACGGGGTTTTTGCAAAGGGGTTCTAAGGGACCTCACCCATTTTCGCGCGATTCACCCCTATTACACGCCAAAGAGCTATCAGCGTCCTGGCCACATTCCCCAGATCTTCGTGGTTTGCCCGCAGCCTTGCGATCCGCCTAAAATCAAAGTTATGGGGATAAAGCTTACCCAACTACCTCCTCGAGCGCCATTTCACCACCGGCACTAGAGCCGACAGCAGAATTCCAGTTACCCTCTTTCCTTAATCGGTCTCACTAGCGACAGAGATGGCGGAGGCTCTTGGGCTTGTCGCAAACGTTATCGCGGTTGTCGAATTGTCCGCAAAGGTTGTGTCACTGTGCTTTGAGTACTACACTAACGCCAAGAATGCCAGAGACGACATCGCACGCCTTCGAAGGGAAGCCGACGGATTAAAGGTCATTCTCAAACAGGTTCAGTCGCTGTTAAATGGTCCGAACAGTGCAAAACTCGAGGCATCCCGGACCTTGCGCAATGGGGTCGATGACTGCTTCTCGCAGCTCGCTGATCTAGAGGCAAAGTTGGAGTCTGGAAGAAGACACCAGGTGATGAGACGTTTTGGGGTTCGCGCCTTGAAATGGCCTTTCAAGAATGAAGAGGTGGAGGGCATTATGAAGGGCCTTGGAAGATGTAAGGACATGATATCTCTTGGTATCCAAGTTGACCAGACGTGCGTGACGGTACACATTCGTTGTGGGGCGGAAGCTGACAATTTTGTCTACAGGGCATTAGTTCTTGATGTCCATCAAGAGATCGTTCTTGCCAAACTCCGCACCGCCGAGGGCGCCGCGTTCGACTGCTATGCCAACGAACACGACCCTAGATGCCATCCAGACACTCGAGTTGACCTTCTCCACCAGATAGACGATTGGGCCGGCGATCCAGACAGCGAATGTATATTCTGGCTGAACGGCATGGCTGGCACGGGCAAGTCTACAATCTCCCGCACAGTAGCCCACAACTTCGCCGACAAGGGAGAGCTCGGCGCTAGTTTCTTCTATAAGAGGGGCGAAGGCGACCGTGGCCATGCTGCGTTGTTCTTCACTACGATTGCTGCTCAGCTTGTCCTCAAGCTACCTTCCTTAGCACCGCACGTCCGAAATGCGATCGAGGCCGACCCGGCTATCTCTGGGAAGACTATGAAGGACCAGTTCGAGAAACTCGTCTTAAAGCCTTTGGACAAGATACATAGTGATCGTCAGGATTCCTTGAGGAGAGTAGTAGTGGTTGATGCCCTCGACGAGTGCGATCGGGAAGAGGACGTCAGGATCATAATTCACCTCCTCTCACAACTGAAGCACTTGAAATCGGTACACCTCAAGTTATTTGTGACAAGCAGGCCAGAACTGCCGATTCGCCTCGGCTTTGAAGACATAAGCGGCAAGTATAAAGGTATGGTTCTCCATCAGATCCCTAACCCCATTATCGAGCATGACATCTCCGCATTCCTGGAATACGAGCTGGCAAGAATCCGAGATGATTACAACAAATCAGTCACACGAGATCGACAACTACACTTGGATTGGCCGGGCCAAACAAGCGTCCAAAACCTGGTCGGAATGGCCATCCCTTTGTTCATTTTTGCTGCAACCGTCTGCCGGTTCATCAAGGACCGGAAATGCGGTTCACCGGAGGAACAGCTTGCCAAGGTCCTTCAATATCAAACCAAAAGCCAGGAATCCAAGCTTGACGCAACATATCTCCCAGTCCTAAACCAGTTGCTTGTTGGGCTTACCGCTTCTGAGAGACACCATCTAGTAAGAGGATTCCGGGAAGTCGTCGGCTCGATCGTTATTCTCGCCAGCCCCCTCTCCACCGCTTCCCTTGCTCGGTTATTAGAGATCTCCAAAGGAGCAGTCGACTGCAAAATAGATCTACTCCATTCTGTTTTGAGCATCCCTTCTAATCCAGATATCCCAGTACGACTACTCCACCTGTCGTTCAGAGACTTCCTCCTCGACTCTGAGAAGCGCGAGACGAACCCCTTCTGGGTCGACGAGAAAGAGGCACACAACAAGTTAGCGACCCAATGCCTCGAACGCTTGTGTGCGGACGGCAATCTCAAGGAAGATATCTGCAGTCTTCGCACTCCAGCAAAGCTACAGAGAGAGGTCAACAAACACATAATAGATGCATGCCTTCCGCCAGACATCCAATATGCTTGCCAGTACTGGGTCTATCATTTAAAGCAGGGCAGAGGCATTATATACGATGACGACCAAGTCCATAGTTTTCTCACGCGTCACTTCCTCCATTGGCTTGAAGCACTGAGCCTCATCGGGAGGTTATCAGAAAGCATCGGCATGATTGACAACTTGGTGGTCATGGTAGAAGTACGTCACTCATTGATACTAAGTGCGAGCATTTACTAAAATATGATCATTAAGCCCATAAAAAGCACCAAAGTATCTAGTTTCCTTCACGACGCGAAACGTTTTGTCCTCAGCTACCGCTCAATAGTTGACTCGTCACCCCTCCAGCTGTACTCTTCCGCACTTATCTTTGCCCCAAAAGAAAGCATTATTCGAAATACATTCCAGAATTATATACCTGGTTGGATTTCACAGCAGCCGAAGGTGAATTTAGATTGGAATGCCGTTTTACAGACGCTCGAGGGCCATAGCAAGTGGGTCACGTCAGTAGCATTCTCGCACGACTCGAAGCTACTAGCATCAGCATCGTACGATGGCACAGTCAAGGTCTGGGACGCCGCAACCGGCTCCCTTCAGCAAACGCTTAAGGGTTATAGTGCTTCGGTCATGTCAGTAGCATTCTCGCACGACTCAAAGCTGCTAGCATCAGCATCGTATGATGGCACAGTTAAGGTCTGGGATGCCGCAACCGGCTCCCTCCGGCAGACGCTCGAGGGCCATAGTAGTTTGGTCATGTCAGTAGCATTCTCGCACGACTCGAAGCTGCTAGCATCAGCATTTGATGATCGTACAGTCAAGGTCTGGGACACCGCAACCGGCTCCCTCCAGCAGACGCTCGAGGGCCACAGTGCTTCAGTCACATTAGTAGTATTCTCGCATAACTCGAAGCTGCTAGCGTCAGGGTCACACGATCGCACAGTTAAGATCTGGGACGCCGCGACCGGCTCTCTCCAGCAGACGCTTGAGAGCCACAGTCATTCAGTAATGTCAGTAGCATTCTCGCATGACTCAAAGCTGCTAGCATCAGCATCGTATGATGGCACAGTTAAGGTCTGGGATGCCGCAACCGGCTCCCTCCGGCAGACGCTCGAGGGCCATAGTGCTTCAGTCACATCAGTAGCATTCTCGCATGACTCAAAGCTGCTAGCGTTAGCATCGCACGATCGCACAATTAAGGTCTGGGACGCCGCAACCGGCTCCCTTCAGCAGACGCTCGAGAGCCACAGTGATTCAGTCATGTCAGTAGCATTCTCGCACGACTCAAAGCTGCTAGCGTCAGCATCAGACGATCGTACAGTCAAGGTCTGGGACGCCGCAACCGGCTCCCTCCAGCAGACGCTCGAAGGCCACAGTAGTTGGGTCATGTTAGTAGCATTCTCGCATGACTCAAAGCTACTAGCGTCAGCATCGCATGATGGCACAGTTAAGGTCTGGGACGCCGCAACCAGCTCCCTCCAGCAGACGCTCGAGGGCCATAGTGCTTCGGTCAGATCAGTAGCATTCTCGCATGACTCGAAGCTACTAGCGTCAGCATCGCGCGATCGCACAGTCAAGGTCTGGGACGCTGCAACCGGCTCCCTTCAGCAGACGCTCAAAGGCCACAGAAGTTGGGTCATGTCAGTAGCATTCTCGCACGACTCGAAGCTGCTAGCGTTAGTATCGTACGATGGCACAGTTAAGGTCTGGGACACCGCAACCGGCTCCCTCCAGCAGACGCTCGAGAGCCACAGTAGTTGGGTCATGTCTGTAGCATTCTCGCACGACTCGAAGTTGCTAGCGTCAGCATCGCACGATCGCACAGTTAAGGTCTGGGACGCCGCAACCGGCTCCCTCCAGCAGACACTCGAGGGCCACAGTAATTCAGTCATATCAGTAGCATTCTCACACGACTCGAAGCTGCTAGCGTCAGCATCGTACGATCGCACAGTTAAGGTCTGGGATACTGTAACCAGTTCTTGCCGCCAAACAATTACAACTGGCGCCTATATTCAGAGATTATCGTTTAATAGTAGCAACTCAAACATTCTTACAAACATTGGTCGTATAAAGGTGGATGGACCTGTTCTACCTCCATCTGAATCTTCTCAAGAGCCAGGCGGTAGAGGGGATCGCCAAGGATGGGGCATCAGCGGGTCATGGGTCACGTGGAACGGACAGAACTTGCTCTGGTTGCCACCCGATTACCGGGCCGTCGAGTCCGATATTTCGCAGTCGGGATCGAGAGTCGCTTTCGGCTGTCATACTGGGAGGGTAGTTATTATTGGGTTCTCATCGGCCATTTTACACGTCGCCTAGACTACTACCGAATATAATTCGCTACTTAGATTATTTATATATATTTTTAACTAGTTCACAGAGCGTCTTAGAGGGCACTAGTGCTTTATAGTTATCTTCGTCACTTTATTCTCGTAAATCCTCTAGCTTCTTCTCTTAACTTCTATCTCTTGGCTCAGGCTTAGCAATTTTTAACTTTAACAAGTCGATATTTCTTATCGTAGTGGACAGGGATATGCAAATAACAGTGGGCCGTGCAAAATGCACCCCCGGGTGGAGAGGTTCCCCATTTCTGCGTTTGAAGCGTACGCAGGTCCAACGATTCCCTTTCGGGCTTGAGGGCGCACGTGCAATAGTGTAACAGAGGGTAGAGGTGTCTGCGGAAAAACGGCAAAGGAACACACTGAGACCTCGCTGTAATCTTATTCCGAGATAGCCAAACAACAAGACCCAATTTCTCTAACCAAGCAGTTGTGCGGCAAATTTCACTCCAATCTGAAGCAGAAGAGGCAAATAAGTGAGATGTTGCCGGGGGACTAAGAATTAGATATAGCGAATGAGAAGGAGCGAATTAAGATGCAACAAATCGATTCTACTGACTGCGAACCTGCAACACGGCATTGTCTAGCCTCGCTCGAGGTTTCTATCGTCCATTCATATTTGAACTCTTTCTCCTCTTCACTCTCCGTGTCGCTTCCGCAAATACCAACCAGATTCCCAACTTGCATCACAACCAAGTCTGCATAGTACCCGCAACAAATAATGGCTCAGACGACGCTCCCGCCATCTTATCGGCCTTCCAAAGATGTGGTCATAGCGGACACATTATTTTTCAGAATACGACATATAATACTCAACAAGTGGTGAATACTACAGGACTGTCGGGTTGCCAGATCGATATGAATAGTGGAGCACGAACCAATCTAGTGCCTGATTCCTGGTAAGATTAATTGACATATTTTTGTACACCTGAGAACGTTTTTTGGCTAATGCACATTTAGGGTGGAAATGGAATAACTGTGAACGGCTTTGGTTATGGGACGCTAGACAGCAATGGACAAGTACGGTATTGGGTCAATTGAAAGTATTTCTACCTTTAGCGCTATAATCCATTACATTACAGGAAAGTTGGTAAGAACCGTTTGTCCTAAAAGCAATTGTACAATGTCGGGGTATATTCTGAAACCAGTCAGACGACGCTGGGTTTGCTCGTCCTTTTATGAATTGATGCGCCCCATGCTTTTGTAATGCAGCCGCGGCCTGAAAATAAGTTAACTAGATTGGGGCTTAATGCCATTGTTTCTGGGAGCTCACTTCAGTAACAAATACGAGTAATAAAAGGAGGAAGGCATGGTAACGAAGCCCGTGTAGATGAGTTTAGTCAGGCCATTTCTGACTAGCAAAGTAGAATAAGAGAAAATGGAGGAAGGACTGCAAGATACAGACCTCGCCTAGGCAAAAGTATGCTTAAGCTGCTGCCAGAAAGGCTCACAATACCAAATAGAGCAACGAATGAGTCAGTGCTGGTGAGTGCTGGTGATATCGTGTGGGCACCCTACACTACCCGGCAGATGAACAAAACGTACAGTGATGATTGAAAGAACAGCATTAATCATAGAAGCATACGAGAAATGAAGCATGATGAGTATGCTCCTAGCTAATATTGTTGATTTGACGCGTCTGTCAACTTGCACATACGGAATGGATACAAATTTCTGCCAAGCCTCCTTCCTTGGACCATCCTTTAGGCTCAAATCTGCGCAGAGTGAAGTAGAAATAGGTAGTAAATAATGGCAAGGCATGCGCTTTCTTTGAAAACTTCGATTAGTTAATCATGATCTCGAGTCATTGTAAGAATGGTACATCGCATATGATTTTCTTTTAGTCGGAAACGCTAAGATATTCAGGTTTCTGGTCACGTTATTCTAGGAATGTGTTGTTAGCAGGTGCGCATTATTAGCTTTAATTATGTGATTCTGAAGAAAGCCTTCGTCTGCGCGAGGTTTTTAAGGGACTTACTTCCGGTAGCTTCTCAATAAGTTTATCCACACCTCATTTACCTTCTTGGTGGAAGCAGCCCAGTGCAAAATATAGCAGCAAATCACGCTCCTAGCAGCTTCCTTACTATTGATTACTTGGATTTCCCCAGGTCTAAATTAAGGATAAGGCATGTCCATGTCAAGATCGTTTAATTCCTGCTTCCCATAATTCTCTCTTCCCTTGTCCTCGCAATCCTAGCTTTCTCCTGTGGCAGTGGTCTCAATTCGTCATTCGGATCTTTGTCCTTCCCACCGCTGGCGTTCTTGGAAGAGATTGAGGAGAGCTGGGAATTTTGACTTTGTTCCCACTGTCGCCGCTGGCGATTAGCCTCATACGCAGCGATGTCGTCAGAAGTAAGTGTTATGAGAGTAGGCGGGCGACGTAGCATTTTGCTTGAGTGAACAGGAGGAAACGAGGCTTTTAGATGCTGTGTGTGTGGATGTGTTCGAGTTTGCGGCTGTTTGTGATATTCTGTGCTGGTTGAAAATCTGAGGAAGAAGTAAACAGGTAAGAGGAGGAGTGTCTAAGGTGATTAGTAGTCAAGTAAACGGAGCAACGATATCTAAACAAACACAGGGCTAAGAATGTGAAGGGTTGTATCAATCGTGAATATTCTCTCAGTGTTGACAGCTTCGGCGATTTCCGCCGCTAAAAACTGAACCTCACCGAAAAGTTACCTCACACATCCCATCCGAGAGGACTACGTCCTACTAGCTCTCTCAATCATGTACCAGCGGCATGTCTGCCCATCAATGGGCTTTATCGTACGGCCGTTGACTCAGGACATTACAAATATGGCCAATGCCTCTCGAAGAGCCTTCTGTCTCTCCTCAGCACGGAGTCAAGAGTCAAGCAACGGCAACCCTCCCAACCCAGGTACATACACTTTCCATGCCTCTGATGCTATCTCGACCCTCTAGATTTCTCTTCTTGTCTGGGAAAACCCATCTAATCCACTCCAGCCCCCCGCACCACACGCGCAGCTCGCGCCTCCGACGCCTTCAAAAAAATAACCTCCATCTCCCCACGCCCATCTCCTCGCCAACCCGGCTCCTACATCTCTCCTACCGCCCGAGGTGGTCTCCGCGAAGGCCGCTTCAAAAGCGGGCAGAATGTCATCCCCAGGTCCGGAAACAATGCCTCCACCTCCGCTGCTTCTACTCCAAGACCTGCCACGCCCGGCAATCGCCCCATAGCTTCTAGAGGCCCACCTGAAGGCGCAAAATTTGTCCGCACACCTAGCAACCTCCGAATAAGCCGTGTCAGTGTCGGTGGTGGAGCCTCCAGCCCTGCCCGTGGGCCCCCTGGCGCCACTGCCTTTCGTAATCGTGGACCTCGCACCGGGCAGCGTAGCGGGCCTAAGAGGCGTGAGTTCAAGGACAAAAAAGACAATCAAAGTGGTCGGAGGGAGGTAGAGAAATACGATCTGGCGGAGGAGCTGAGTGATGGGATGGTATTGCAGTTGATGCGGCTGCAGAGCAATGAGTGGGCACAGAAGACATACGAGCCTATGTATGGTGCAGGAGGAGATGCAGTGGCAGAGCTTATGGAAGCTGGGAGGCGGCTAATTGCGGGACAGCCGGCAAAGGAGAAGGCGATTGCGAAGAGGATACTCGAAGAGAAGAAGGAGGCTGGAAAGCTGGTGAAACCGCCGCAATGGCGACGGTGGCAGGAGAAGGGCACTGTAGTGTTTGTGCCGACTGAGGCCGGAGGGAAGCAGGCGCTTGTGCCGTCTCAGTTGGAAACGGTACCAGAGAATCTGCTGGGCATGATGGCTAGCAGAGGTAGCACATTTGAAGCGGCAGAGAAACAAGCTAGAGAATTAGTCGGTCGAGGTCCGTATGAGATTAGCGAACTAGGGCTAAAGGATGGAGGGAAGAGGGAGGATAAATGGGTAGGTAAGGCGACGAGGGGTTTACAGACCAATCCAACATACCCGCTAACTAGCAGGGAGAAGTTTTTAGAGAAGGTGAGTCAGGTAATGGGCGTGTAGGAATAGAGATTTCGGAAGGTCTCCGTGGCCTTCCTGTTAGGCTGTTAAAGTGCTAAGAGTTGCTTCTAACAACTATATAGAAATGTAGTATATATTTGTATCAATGAGGTTCCATGACATCTTCAGTATTTGGGGGCTTCTGCCGTTATTATATCGAAGGCCTAATTTGTATGTTATATAACTTGTAGGGACTTCACAATTAGAAATGAAATGGCAGCAATTTGAGATATTGATACCCACACAGACTTATGCTTGTAAACCACTGAGGAGAGCACCTGTTTACGCCCTACGGTATCTGGCCGACGCATTTTATGGGTAGATTTTGATGCATCTTGAGTTGGATTTTGTTGTTGATTTGGGGTGGTATTTGGTGTATTTTAGAGCCATATTTCAATGCAATCTATGGAGTTCTATTTATATATTAAAAGCTTACGTATTTTACGCTTATACTATATACATATATAGTATATATGCATGCCAAAAAAAAACTCTTTTATTATAAAAGCTACTGTACTTATAAATTCTACCTACTCTACCCTACCTGCGCGTTCTCTGCCTCTATTGTTACTTTTACCTTAACCGTTTCCTTTGGCTCTGCCTGCGCTTGTGTCTCTGCCAGTACCTTTGTCCCTGCCTCTGTCTCTGCCTCCGTCTCTGCCTCCGCCTCCGTCACTACCTCTGCCTCTGCCTCTGCACCCCTGCACCTCTATTTTCTTTATCCCCTATTTAATATTTTATTTCCTTAGGCCTTACATAAGCTACTGTATATAAAAGTAAGAGATATTTAAATAGAAATAAAGATATAGGGGGAGGTAGGGAGGTAGGGAGGGAGGAAGAGTGGGGGTGGAGAAAGGGAAGGGGAAAGTGTGAGGCATATTTGCCTAGGTGTACGGTAGGGATCAGGCAAGCCGAGCATGAGTCACAAGGAGAGTCGATGGAAGAGGACGATATAGTGTCCGAGGAGCTTATAAGGAGGTGCCAAGCCTAGCCTTCGGCTACCCCTAGGCGATGCAGCCAGTAAGGGGCCAAAAGATCCCTTACAGAAAGGGAGGTAGAAAGGGAGGGAGAAAAGGAGAGAGAAAAGGAGAGAGAAAGGGAAGGAGAAAGGGAGAAAACAAGGGAGGGTATATATATACCTTAGGCCTAAGTAAGAAATTTTTTTACATAAAGTTTACTAACTATAGAAAATCTACTAAATTTATAATACTTTATATATTTCATGATAAAAAAATACTATTGCTTAACTAGTGTTAAATAATTACCGTATACTACACTAATTAAATCTACTAATTTTGTTACTTTTGTTATAAAATACATTACTATTTGGTATAAAATGTAGGGGTGATACCGTAGGGACGGCTATGCATGGGGTTTGTTAAAAATCATTTGAAAGCCTTCAGAGGCCTATATGAAGTATGTGGTACGTGACAACGACTAAATGGGCTGCTCCTCGCATTATGTTAATAGCAAGCCTGGGTTATAATCCTGAAGCCACTGTGCTTAGACATTGGTGGATTATGTCGTAGAATATTTGCTTCCAACTTGTAAACTTAGATGGATGACAAATGACAGCTGTAGGCAGCTATGGCCCAAGACTCTGGAGCGCTGTCTTTCTTAGATGGACTGCAACTTCCGACTAACTTGTATGCCTCGAAAAGGTAGTACCAAGGTCACTAGAGAGGCGAGACGGAGATGGTGAAATGTTAGTGCTTAGTACAGATTGAGGCGCATTACGGACCCCAACTAGCGTTCCAAGACGTCTGTACTGGCTGTCCCAAGAATCTGAAGCCACAAGTCTTTATCTGGAAGGTTTGATGTGCTGTTTCCTTTCCTTCTCGGTAATGTCCTTCGTATTGAAGAGAGATGTTGTCGTCGTTCACGGCAGCCGTCGGCGAGGTTTGCTTCTTTCGTCCTCGGCGAACACTGACCCGAATGCCGGCCGCATCGAGGGGTTGTGTTCAGTGATGGATTGCAATGTTTATTTCACCAAATGTTGAACGATTCAGAGGAATAAATGGTGCAAGAATAAGCAACAGTCCGTTAAAGAGTGTGTGGTGGTTATGATGCTTTCACATGCTAGAAGCTCAGCAGGCCAGGTTCCTTCCCCGGACTACTCAGCGGGTCAAGTCTCCAGCCCGGCTTCTCTATAATAGGCGCGTGACGGCGGGTAGTCTTCACATTGCTTGTCATTTGCCACGGCCATCTTAGCTGCACCTGCATTCGGCTAGAGCTCTCTTCTCCGCGCCGAGGCAAAACTTAATGTGAGCGCATCACTTCAGAGACCCACTCATGGTCCTTAGCATTCCTCCACATACCCGTCTTTTCTTTCTCACCTTTCTCCCTCTTCTCATCTCTACCTTCACTGTCTTTATTCAGTCATTGAAAATATCGAACAGCCGTCATGCCTCAGAGAGTCATTGTCGTAGGTGCTGGACGTAAGCTACACGCCACTATCCTCGAATGCGGCATTGCAACGGCAACTGACTACAAGACATAGTGTCCGGCTTAAGCGCTGCTCATACTATCTACCTATCTGGTGGAAATGTATTGCTGCTTGATAAGAATAGTAAGCTTCATTATAGAAATAGCATACCCAAATTGCTGGTCTAACATCATTCAGACTTCATGGGAGGCAACTCCACAAAGGCTACCTCGGGTATCAACGGCGCTCTCACAAGAACACAAGTGGATCACAAAATCGCCGACAGCGTCAAGCAATTCTACGATGACACTCTAAAGTCTGCACGAGATAAGGCGCGGCCGGATCTGATCAAGGTTCTCACCTACAAGTCAGCCGCTGCCGTCGAGTGGTTACAGGATGTTTTCAACCTAGATTTGACCTTAGTTTCGCGGTTAGGGTATGTACACAGTCTCCCGCCATTACAACAATGTTGTTGTACTAATTCTCTCAAAGTGGTCACTCCCACCCCCGAACACACCGAGGCCACGATGCTAAGTTCCCCGGCATGGCTATCACATACGCCCTAATGCAGCGATTCGAGGAACTGGCCGAGAAAGAGCCAGAACGAGTCCAGCTCGTCAAGAAAGCCAAGGTGACCAAGATCAACAAGGACGGTAACAGCGTTTCTGGTGTGACATATCTGTTCAATGGCGAGGAGACGACAGTGAATGGTCCGGTTGTGCTCGCAACTGGTGGTTATGCCGCCGATTTCACCGAGACTTCACTTCTGAAGAAGCACCGGCCGGATACATATGGCTTGTCCACCACAAACGGTGCACATGCTACCGGTGACGGACACAAGATGTTGATGGCGATTGGAGCGAATGGTATCGATATGGACAAGGTGCAGGTGCATCCAACTGGTTTGGTGGATCCTAAGGATCCTACCGCAAAGACGAAGTTCTTGGCTGCGGAAGGTGAGAGAATATATTATCTGTTCACAAAACAGACAAGAAGCTAACATTCCTCAGCTCTTCGTGGTGAAGGCGGTCTTCTCCTTAATAGCAAGGGCCAACGCTTCAGCGACGAGCTCGGCCACCGCGATTACGTATCTGGTAAGATGTGGGAAGAGAAGGAGAAGGGTTTCTGGCCCATCCGACTCATCCTTAACTCGAAAGCTTCCAACATCCTCGACTTCCATACCCGCCACTACTCCGGTCGTGGCCTGATGAAGAAGATGACGGGTAAGGAACTTGCCAAGGAGATCGGCTGCGGAGAGCAAGCTCTTCAGGCCACATTCAAGGACTACAATGCTATTGCGGACGGCAAGATGAAGGATCCTTTCGGCAAGAAGTTCTTCCACAACCTGCCCTTCAATATCAACGACACCTTCCACGTTGCGTTGATGGAGCCCGTGCTTCACTTCACCATGGGTGGTATTGAGATCAACGATCAAGCCCAGTGCCTCAACTCCGATGGCAAGCCATTCGATGGCCTCTTCGTCTGCGGTGAGTTGGCCGGTGGTGTACATGGTGCCAACCGTCTTGGTGGTTCCTCGCTTCTGGGCTGCGTTGTTTACGGCCGTGTCGCCGGCGAGTCGGCCTCAAAATACCTGTTCCAGCAGCTGCTAAGAAGTGGCGGTGGCTCCGCTGCTCAGCGGCTCGGTCAAATCTCCCTACACATCGACCCATCGCAGCCTGGCAAGGTAGCCGTTGAATGGGGCAGCGGCGCGTCGGGCACCTCATCCAGCGAGTCCAAAAGCTCGCAGCAGTCGCAGCAGTCCGCCGGGCCCGTGATGAAGGGCTTAGATGGCGACTTGGCGGACCCTGGCAAAGTCCCCGCGCCGTCCAGCATCAAGGGCTTCAAGATCCCCGACAAGGAATTCACGCTCGAGGAGGTGGCCAAGCACAATAAGAAGGACGACCTCTGGATCGTCGTTAAGGGCATCGTGCTCAACGTGACTAACTGGGTTGACGAGCACCCAGGCGGGCCCCAGGCCCTCTTCAGCCATATGGGCCGCGATGCCACCGAGGAGTTCGAGATGCTGCACGACGACGAGGTCATCCCCAAGTATGCGCCTGAAATCGTGATCGGCAGGGTCAAGGGCCAGAGCGTCACGCTGGAGTATTGAGTGTAATTAGGTGTGTTGTATTTGTATTGTTTGAGTGGGGATTTTGTCTAGTTTTGCGAATCTTAAAGGCTGGGGGAGTTAGGTTGTATCTGGTTCCTGTGTAGTGGGAATACGAATAAATTTGGATGGCAAGACTGGCCTTTGTCCTTTGAATACGTGAAAGATTTTCTATCTCGTAACATCCGTACTTTCTGCTGGCCGTTTTGAGCCATCAATAACTCTCAAGGTAGACTTTTCGCGCTTTTCCCCGTCTCTTTTAGTACAGCCAATAGACGGCTGCAAAATCCCATAGGAGACGTCCGTAATACCCGCATGACGCCAGCTAATGGTAAGGAAACTCATAAAAGCAGTTCTTTTCAACCCCTTTCTAAAGATCATGTCGCAAAACAACGAACTGACCACTATCCTAACCTCAATCGACAACCCACTCATTGCCCCAGAACTCCCTGACACCTTTTGCTCCATCCAGCCCCAGCGCGCCTTCCAGCCCTCCCATCTCCTCATCCTCCACACCACTAGCCCTTAGCGCCAGCAACACCACCTCCCTAAAGCTACCCGCAACATCGCTAAAACTAATAACCTCTGCCCTGCCCAATAGCTTAGTCCGTGTGGTGCAGTATGGCAAGAGATCCATAACTGCACTCACTGGACTTGTTCCGTATGGATCATAAGCATTGCTGGCGGGCTTTGTGGCAGGCTTTGCTTCATAGCCCCGTTTGGGGTGACCTGAGCCGACTTCGCTCTGGGTTGCCTGGCCTGGGTGGATTTCTCTCACTGTTATTTCCACCGCTTTTCCTGGTCCGCGCTGCTTGAAATCCTGGTCATCGCCGGCTATATGAGGGGATGCCCGCTGAGGTGGAGGCGAAGGAGATAGTCGAGGTGCTGTAAGCCTAGACGTAGGAAGATTGCCAGCCCGAGTCGGCAATGCTGGCAGCGTGTCCTGCCACCCTTTAGGTAACGGGTTGTATTTCGGCATCGGCAGATTCTTTAATATTGGCGGTGGTGGAGGTCGCTGGGTCATATGTTTCGGTATCGCACTTGGTGGCTGTGGCCCTATCCTAACTTGTGCTGGGGGTAGCCCAGGTGGATGGTGGGTTGGCATAACTGCTTGTGTGGGAGCAGTCGCTACCTGCTGCTTTAGTGGCATATCCGACTCTATTTCTGGCGCCGTATTGCGAGGGAGCGATGCTGCCTGTGATGCAGGGAATGGCATCTTTCCCGCTTGCTGAACCGGCAATAGTGTTCCAGGAGGTGGTGGCAGTGCTATTGAATCGGGAGGTGTAGGCAAGATCTTCATTTTATTCTGCCGTTTCCTTAGCTTCTTTGAATCACCCGACAGTATTCCACGTGTACAACTGCTTAAAATCTCGGGTAATGCCTCTTTCGCTCCGAACGGCTGGATGTTAAGCACATTGAGGTCGTCATCATGCGACATCTTTACATGCGTAGTTAAAACGCTCAAAGCATGAATACCACGAAACACCATGTCACCCTCAGTAGGTTTTGTGCTAAGGTAAGCTACATCCTTACTATCCTCTTGTTGCTCGATGATGTCCGGGGACAAGAAAAACAGAACCACCACGTCAACGCCACCACTGATATATCGAAATTTTTCCAGTAGCTTGATGGTATCTTGAAGGGCTTCCGCTGGCTGGATCATTGAGGGTGTGAGAATAACGCATCGAAGCCAGCGCTGTTGGGGGCCATTCAGCGGGGCAGGGTCTGAACGATGGCAGTAGGGGATTGGGACAGCGAGGTCGTGGTCGCCAACGTTTGTTTCTATATAGAACATTAGCGATGAGCCTCTGAGACACTTATGCGGGAAGTATGACAAATTCGAACTTGGAACGATTCTGATAAGAATGAAATGACAGGAGGGGCGTTTGGAGCGAAATGAAGGTAGTATATCAATCACCTATAAGACCGAGCCCGTCTGGACTATTAATGTACTCAATAACGGACGTTAGGGACGGACGACGTTTGAGTTTGGAACACCACATGGCGTTGGCGCTACTCCGTAGGCGTAACTGTACTGACTCTAGCAAGAGAAGTTTGGCGAGTAGTGTAGGATCAACGCTGACAAATTCAATGAAATATTTAGATGGATTTGCTGGCAGTGAGAAATGTGGGGCTCGGCTCTGATGCAGCATATTGGAAGATGTCTCTAGACGAAGTGTGAGTGACGGTGGAAGATTGTGGCTCCTTCCTCGACGGAAACAATTGCAACTGTCCGCCCCGTGCGCTATTTCTGAATATTAAAATTCTGAGGGCTTCTCCTTAATGAGATACTTGGAATATTTAGGGAATCAGAGGTTTATTTTTATTTTATTTTTATTTAAAAAAAGGGGGGTATTAGGCTCTTGGTAGACTGGTAGTCGTGGGCTGCTTCTGTGGTCAACAAAAAGAAAAATGCGCAAAAATTAACGCTTGTAGAACATCGTATGTAGCAGCCAGAAATATCCTGCACACAAATTGACCAATGGATCAACGATGAGCTGATAATTTGATGAAATGTGTTACATACTCTACAACCGTGCACTGAAGCACTAGCGGACCAGAATTTCAGGGTATCCACAGATTACAACCCAAGCGAACAGTCTCCTCTATATCATTGTTCTAAAATACGTCTGGATCAGCCTTACGACTTGACATCTATAAAAAATTACGAGGCCTAAAAGATATTACTACAGATTTAGTTTTGCCTTGAACGCCGATCAACTCCTCACATGGCGGAGGGGAGAGAACAACTGGGACAGGTTCCGGAACCAAGTCTATTCTTACAAGGAACTCTCCGCAGAGAAGTGGTATGTACGATCCAGTATTGTACATCAAACTTTTCTCCACTAATTTCCAACCGAAGTGGAGTGAACTATTGGGGGTAAAATGTCTCCGATCTGAGCTGCTATTGGGGAAACGTAGCTACCTCGAGGGATGGTCTCAACTCGATCGAGATTCTTTGGCTTAGAATACGCCAATGACCGGTTTCACTTTTGCCTTTCTGATGATTCTTTAGGAGAAGCATTGGAAGATGCTTTGCTGTCTTGATCTTTTGTTGTCTTGGAACCCTCGGTTTTGATGCTGGGCTCTGGCGTCTGCTTGCCCTTTTCCGCTGCTAATTCAGCTTCAAGGGCACTGAGTTTAGTCTCGAGCATCTCCAATTTGTCTGTTACATCCTCATGGCGATTCTTTTCCTTTCTCCTCGATCGCCATTGCTCAAAGATGATAACGCTGATGCCCACAGCGAATAGGAATGTTTCGGAAATAAAATTTGCACCCGTCTCAATAGCCTTTGCTTCCGTGAGTGGCCGTATTCGCGGTTTATGAGCAGCTTTAGCCTTTGCTGTAATTGCTTCTCTATCTTTGGCCGTCAGAGCTTCCTCGGCCTTCGTCTCCGCTTCTGTTTTGACTGTCGGTGCTTGTGCCCTTTTCCTTCTTGCCTCTGCTTCCGCAACCTCCTTTGCTATTTGTCGGTCGATAACTGCTGGATCTTGTAATAGTCCGAGCCGCATGCGCATGTCAATTCGGTGAAGACCCTGCGCAAACCTGACACAGACCTTCCGAAACCGTTCGTGCTCATGAGCATTTCTTTTGATTGTGTTCTATTGTGTAACGGTTAGCAGCGATAAGTCAATGCTAACGATATTCAGCACTGCTTACTGCTATGGGCTTGGCCAGGGTCCGCACGACCAATGATGTAATCTTAAGGGTAAGAGACATGGCGATTTAGTTGCTTGGGAGAGGAAATGAAAAAAGTGAGGGCAACTCTAGGCATTGGATGTGCTACGTCTCATACCTTATGAAGACGACAGGAGAGTGTCTCCTATAATACTGACATGATAATCTTTGAGAAACAACGAAGATTTGTTCGAAGTGGGAGTTCAGATGGTCAAGCTGAAGTTGAGGTTGCCTTCGGGACATTGTCGGCAACTGAGATAGTCCTCCGGGATCCGATTGATTGATTTAGTTGTTGCTAAGCAATGGCATTTCAATACAATTATTCGAGGGCCGTAAGCTCACTTTATGAATTCACAATCTAGATGAGTGCAAATAATTTTAATAATTAAGTGAATATCTCGTCGAGATAAGTCTTAGCGTTCGGCTCCATGGGTGGCGGGATGGGCACCATTAAACGGCCCGCACCTGCAGGGGGTTGCTTCGCAACGACTCTTTGTTTATGTTGTTCCACACCAAACGAACATCTTCAATTCCGCGACCCCGGCGACGAAACCACCAACACCACCTAGCTAATGTCTATCCACGCTGATGCGCCGCCTGCGGTGGTGAGCGATCCATCAGGATCACAGTATGCCACTGGACCACAACTGGGGAAAGGCGGATTCGCCATTTGCCACCGAGCAGAGTTGCTCCAACAGAACAAACCCACCGGAGATATAATTGCTCTGAAGATTGTCAAGTCTAAGATGGAGCCTCCTAAACTGGCACAAAAGGTGGGACTGGTTTATCTGCACCTTTGTTGTTGTTTGTTAAATGCTAATGCTGCAAAGTTTGTGACTGAGCTTCAAATCCACTCGAAGATATCCCACCCCAACATCGTTGAGTTCTACCGTGCCTTCTCCTTCGAATTGAGCACCTATGTTGTGCTAGAGCTATGCGAAAATGGCTCTCTCGCGGATGCCATCAAAAAACGAAAATATTTTACCATGCCAGAGATACGCCGTTTTATGATCCAAACCTGTGGAGCGATTAAATATTTACATCATCGGAATATTGTTCATAGAGACTTAAAGACGGGCAACCTGTTCTTGGATAAAGGCATGAACATCAAAGTAGGAGACTTCGGCTTAGCAGCACTTTTGATCTCGCAGAATGACCTTGGAGGTCGGCGGACCACAATGTGTGGAACACCCAACTACTTGGCCCCAGAGGTTCTTGAGAAAAGCGGACGAGGGCATAATGAGAAGGTCGACCTGTGGGCCATTGGGATTATGATGTAAGAAATAGAGTATGTGGCGAAGATTACTTTTTACTGATTATTTCAGGTACACGCTTGCCGTAGGACGGGCACCTTTCCATGCTCCTAAGAGAGAAGATATCTACAAGAAGCTTAGGAACCGGGAATACTCTTGGCCGGAATTATCGAAATTTCCTAATGACATTTCCGAAGACTTGAGAGACCTCGTAGGATCCCTGCTTGTTCATGAAGATGACCGTCCCAACCCAGACCAGATTGTGAGCCACGCATTTTTCAGGATGGCCTTCATACCGTTGCAACTTGATCCAGCCTGCACGTCCCGAATTCCGAAATGGTCGAAAATTCGCCCTCCAGCCGCTGCAACGATTAAACGAGGATATTCCGATGATTGGTATAAGCTGTGCAAGGCATCAGGAGTGGGAGAATATGAGCCCGGCAAGACTTTTACAGTTTTCGGGGGCAGAAAAGTGAGATCAGTAGTCAAGGATTGCCAGAGAGAGATCGACCTAGGCAAACAACCTGTGATACCATTTCCAAAGGAAACAGTCTATCGACCGTTCCCAGAACGTACCCAATGGCCAGCACCAGCTTCTGGCGGCTTAAGTGAGATTGCGGAGGAGAAGGAATCCTCATCGGAAGGTCATGCATTGGTGGAAACTACTGGGAATGATCGTACAAAAGCGCCACCTAGTCGCCTTCCAGTCAGAGAAGAACAGACCCAACCTTTGAAAGAGAACGTTGAGCCTGTCCAGGAAACAGAGACTGTAAGGAGAGTGATTGAGAAGCCCACCCGCATGAGACCAGTCCGGAAAATATCAAATTCAGATCGAGTGACTGCTGGCACAGCACCTATACGTGGTCCTCGGTATACCCGAACTATGCAAAGAACCGTATCGACGAAAGAAATAGTCCAAGGGGGTGAAAAGCTTCCGCAAGAAAAGGAGCGCGAAATTCAAGAAGCTGTCGTTAGCGACCATATAAAACCACGTTCTTCGCCTAAAGTGCAGTCATCGCCCCAGGTTGACCTGCAGCCTGCAGCGCCCCACAAATCAATTATTCCATTCACGGACCCAGCGTCAGTGCTTGCACGAGCCTCAAAATTCCGCGATAATGTGGCACGCGCACTAGCCAATAGACCTACAGCTAGCCGTCGACCGGGACCTCCACAGCAAGTTCCTTTCGTTTCTAAATGGGTAGACTACTCTAGAAAACACGGTGTAGGATATGTTTTGGAAGACGGTAGCATCGGCTGTATTGTGAACGCTACGGCACGGCACCCAGTCACCCATGCAGTCGTTCGCGACGGCTATACTCTCTTGAAGCAGGTTGCAAAAGATCCCAGACTTGTTGAAAAGATCCCGCTTGAATACTACGCGGATTGCGCTGGAGATGGGCTCCGAAGGATTGAGGTAGATAAGGAACGGAGACGATCAACGAGTATTATTTGGATGAAATTTGGAAAATATATGTGCCAGCAGTTAGGGCAGGTGGAAGGACGTACTCCAGCTGAAAAGGAACCTGCACAAACCTCCTTTGTAAGGTTTTATCAACGATTGGGGAATGTCGGTGTGTGGGGCTTTGGGGATGGATCTTTCCAGGTGAGACTACCAGTCACATATTCCCCCCATATAAACTTAGGCTGATCCTATTCTTTTTAGTTCAATTTCCCGGACCATACAAAGTTGGTTTTCTCAGCAGACGCTGAATATTGCGTGTTCACATGTCTGTCTTTGGAGGCTGCCGAGCATCTCGTAGAACATAGTGATCTTCCATTCAAGTATATTCGCGGCCGAGAAATCCTCAAGAGTTCTCTCCAGAATCTTTTGTACGGATCAGCAGAAGTCACGGTTGCATTTAGGAGAATGACTGAAGCAAATTTACTGAGGCAGAAGCTGGAGTTCATTATATCCGTCATGGATGAGTGGGTCACTGCTGGAGGCTTGGGATGTCTTTCGGAGCCAGACAGTTTGAAGTGGGAAGGGCCTCAACTGGAAGATGGTAAGAAGCAGGATTGGGTTACTGTTGGGCGTTTTGGTGGTGATACGGTCAAAGCGTGAGTCTATTATTAGCGTTTCCGAATATTATAAGCGAAGGCGTTTGGGGGAGTTGGCGGCGTCGGTATCTGCATTCGCTTTGGGTTCTTCATGTTGCGACCTTCGCAGCTTTAACGACTTCCTGGATAGTAAATTGAAGTGGGATCTCTTGGGATAGCATTGATCCAATGCTAAGATAGTATTTTGACTGTTGGGTTTTGAAAGTGTGCTTCGGACTATTCAGTTGCACTCTTCGATCTTTGTAAAATACACTGCCTACGAATGTAGAAGAATGTAGAAAAATGTACCGCGTGTAGGAGTTTATCAGTAGGCGTCGTAAGCTTGTACAGTTTTCATCCTTAGAATTCTTTCGGCCTTACGGACTGTAATAAGATGGTTGCGCGTCGTGGAGGTTGAGTTAAAATCAAATTGCATCGTGGCTGAGTCCCGTGGTGGCTTGGGCCCTGGTTTTCCGAATCGGCCGCCGCCGCTCACTTCTGTGTGACGTTTTGAACCTGAAGCCATCTAGGCGATTGCGACGCTTCGTCCATAACTTCTCCGCCGCTCTTACAGCGCTGCTGTTTCCTGCACATCTTCTCCTCAACCTTATTGTTCTCTCCTACCTCTCTACAACCCTGCAAACTACGCGACAACTCCATCTACAACACAACGGAGAACTTGGAACCACTATACGATTTGAGGGAGCTTTTGGGCACCGATTATGGTACAAAAATATCATGGCACTCTATTTCCTACCTGCACATTAGGGAAGCTAATACGATGCTGGCACATAGGCGGTCACGAAGCGTGCTGGGCGTAAGAAGGATGCCAGCAGTTCGAAACAGCCAACAGCCGCTGGCGGCGGGGGCAAGGCTCAGTTCGCGAAGAAGGCTGTATTTGAGTCAACAAAGAAGAAGGAGGTAGGAGTATCAGATCTCACATTGATCAGCAAAATCTCGAACGAGGCCATAAATGACAATCTGAAGAAGAGGTTCGAGAATGCGGAGATATACGTGCGTGACCCCCGCAACGACAGAAAGCGTCTGCTATTGGCGCGTCCGGCGCGTCAAGAAATACTTATTGACGTGGTTTAGACATACATTGGACATGTGCTAGTTTCCGTCAATCCATTCCGGGACTGTATGTGGAGTATTTTTCGTTTCAATATGTTCATGCTGACCGTGACTAGTGGGCATATATACAGATGAAGTGCTGAACAGCTATAAAGGCAAAAACCGGCTAGAGGTCTGCTCGATCAACTTTTATACATGCCTCATCGCTGACAATATCAGATGCCTCCGCACGTTTACGCCATCGCCGAGTCTGCTTACTATAACATGAACGGATACAAGGAGAACCAGTGTATCATCATATCCGGCGAGTCTGGTGCGGGCAAGACAGAAGCAGCCAAGCGTATAATGCAATACATTGCGAATGTTTCGGGAGGCAGTAATTCTTCAATCCAGGAAACTAAGGACATGGTGCTGGCCACAAATCCTTTACTCGAGTCCTTTGGAAATGCGAAGACATTAAGGAATAACAACTCCTCGAGGTTTGGAAAGTACTTAGAGATTCAGTTCAATGCGCAGGGAGAACCTGTAGGAGCAAATATTAACAATTATCTTCTCGAAAAGTCCCGGGTTGTTGGACAGATTACCAATGAGCGCAATTTTCATATTTTCTACCAGTTTACCAAGGCTGCATCGTCACATTATCGAGGTATACATGACTATCACTTTCTATCCTTTACTTTGCTGACCTGACGGCTTAGAGATATTTGGAGTTCAGCAACCACAATCTTATGTTTACACCAGCCGGTCAAAATGCTACGATGTACCAGGAATCGATGACCATTCTGACTTCCAGGAGACTCTAGATGCCATGAAGATCATTGGCTTAGCGCAATCAGAACAGGACAATATATTCCGGATGCTCGCTGCTATTCTGTGGCTTGGCAACGTTGCCTTTACTGAAGACGATTCAGGAAACGGGACTATCGTCGATCAGTCAGTTGTCGATTTTGTTGCGTACCTCCTGGAGGTTGACTCTGCGCACGTCAACAAAGCACTCACGTTAAGGATTGTGGAGACCAGCCGTGGTGGACGAAGGGGATCTGTGTACGAAGTACCACTCAACCCAGCGCAGGCTACAGCCGTGCGGGATGCTCTGTCTAAAGCAATATATTTCAACTTGTTCGACTGGATTGTGGAACGAGTCAACGCCTCACTGAAAGCTCGAGGAGCACTGGCTCATTCGGTCGGAATTCTAGACATTTATGGATTCGAAATTTTCGAGCGGAATAGCTTCGAACAGCTTTGCATTAATTACGTTAACGAAAAACTCCAACAAATCTTCATCCAGCTAACCCTGAGAACGGAACAGGAAGAATATGCCAGGGAGCAAATCCAATGGACTCCAATCAAGTACTTTGACAACAAGGTTGTATGCGAATTGATAGAAGAGAGACGACCACCGGGCGTATTCGCTGCGCTGAATGATGCCTGTGCAACTGCGCATGCAGACCCAACCGCCGCAGATCAGACCTTTGTCCAAAGGCTAAATGCCCTTTCGTCAAATCCAAATTTCCAACCGAGACAAGGTCAATTTATCATCAAGCACTATGCTGGTGATGTGTCGTATGCTGTGGATGGAATGACTGATAAGAACAAAGACCAATTGCTCAAGGATTTACTTAACCTCGTCGCCCAGAGCTCGAACAGCTTTGTTCATGTGCTGTTCCCTCACCAGGTCGATCAAGACAACAAGCGTCGTCCGCCTACTGCTGGAGACAAGATCAAAGCCTCGGCTAATGATCTTGTGGCTACCCTCATGAAAGCTTCGCCCTCATATATTCGAACCATCAAACCTAACGAGAATAAATCACCCACGGAATACAATTCGTCGAATGTTCTCCATCAAATCAAGTATCTGGGATTACAAGAAAATGTCCGCATTCGTCGCGCAGGCTTTGCTTCTCGGCAAACGTTTGAGAAATTTGTAGAGCGATTTTTCCTACTTTCTCCGAAGACTTCTTACGCGGGAGAATATACGTGGACAGGTGACTACCAGACCGGCACAAGACAAATTCTCAAGGATACCAGTATTCCTGCGGAGGAATTTCAAATGGGCGTCACTAAGGTCTTCATCAAGACCCCGGAAACCCTGTTTGCCCTGGAAACCATGCGTGATCGCTATTGGCATAATATGGCGATCAGAATCCAGCGCGCGTGGAGAAACTACCTGCGGTACAGGACAGAATGCGCCATTCGCATCCAACGCTTCTGGAGAAGGGTCAATGGTGGTCTAGAATTTATTCAAATCCGGGACCAGGGTCACCAAATATTACAGGGACGCAAAGAAAGGCGGCGATTCAGTTTGGTCGGCTCGCGCCGCTTCCTAGGGGACTATCTGGGTGTCGGAAATAGAGGCGGTCCTGGAGAGGTGATAAGGAATTCCATCAATATTGGTGGGAACGAAGAAGTACTATTCTCGTGCAGGGCTGAGCTACTAGTCTCGAAGCTTGGTCGATCTAGCAAGCCGGAGCCTCGAATACTAATACTCACAAGGAAGAATGTCTATCTCGTGAAACAGGTTCTCGTCAACCGGCAGATATCAATACAAGCCGAGCGAACTATACCCCTGGGAGCAATTCAGTTCGTGAGCGCATCGACGCTCAAGGATGATTGGTTTGCGATCGGCGTGGGCTCGCCTCAAGAACCCGACCCCTTGGTGAATTGCGTCTTTAAAACCGAGTTCTTTACTCAGCTGAGGACGGCAACTCGTGGCGCGCTGGCTCTCAGGATCGGGAACACGTGAGTATCTGCACTAAATCAATCTCTTACGAGTCTAACGAAAGGCAGTATTGAGTTCAACAAGAAACCTGGGAAACCTGCTGCGGTCAAGACGGTCAAAGATACTGCAGTGCCCAGGGACGATGTATACAAAAGCGGGACTATACATACAGGTCCAGGGGAACCACCAAACTCTGTGTCTCGCCCCACTCCTCGCGGGAAGCAGGTAGCTGGCAAGCCAATTACCAGTGGAAAACTACTGCGTCCTGGAGGGCCTGGCGGTGGCCCCTCAAAACTCTCCAACCGTCCGGCTCAAGCAAGGCAAACACCTCAAGGTGGACAACAAACCGCCACGCAACCGAGACCAGTCCCTCAACCCGTCGCTACTTTGTCAAACGGTACAGGGCATGCTCGTAACATATCGTCATCATCAGCATTGTCGGCGCGTGGCCCTCCCCCACCCCCACCTGCAGTACCCTCTGCCCCCAAGGAACCGACATATCGAGCTTTGTATGACTTCCTAGGGCAATCTGCTGGAGAGCTCAGTATCAAGAAGGATGAGGTGATATTGGTCACACAGAAAGAAGGAAATGGTAAGTGTTCTTGGCAGTTACCTTAGTGTGTCGCAATGCTAATACGACGTCTCAGGCTGGTGGCTGGCAAGCCGTCTAGACAAATCAGCATCGGGCTGGGCGCCATCCGCGTACCTGGAAGAGGTTGTTAACAGGCCAGCGCCTCCTCCTGCACCACCCATAGCTCCTCGCGCTGTACCAACCCCACCTGTTGCCAACGGAATACCAAGCAACGGCACAACTCAAGGAGGCATCCGTGCCAAGCCTACTCCTCCTGCCCCGCCAGCGAAACGTCCAGCTAGTAAGAAGCCTGCCCCATCGCCGGCGCCGCGAGATAGCGGGTACTCCGGAAGCGGAGCAAGTAACAGTGACGCGGGTGCCAGAGACAGCAGTGGAAGTATCGCAGGAGGCTTAGCGGAAGCATTGAGGCAAAGGCAGGCGGCGATGCACGGTCGACGGCCTGCAAACGATGACGAATGGTGAATCGGCGGTGATATAACTAGATTGCCGTGTCTGGCGGTACCTCATTGTATGAGTATCGTTTTGGCTCTTCATCACAGTGTTCGAGGGGTGGAGGCATTTATTTCAGTAGCGAGGGTAAGAAGATCATTAAAATGATCACGCTGGCAGCCGCTTGGGTGCTTTGTTCGGGAGACTTGCTATGGCCGACGATTGCGTTCAGAGGATGAAGGGCACGTGTGTTAAGGATTCAAAGGGCGGCGTATGGCGTAAGAGGCACTCTGAGGTAGTTGAGCTAGTGATATGGTGCAGTGTATGGATGGTCTTGCTAGGTAGTCTCATGACATTGTCGAGGTTCAAGTGATGCTGGGGAACTCGGCGTGCTATGCTGCAACGGGGCGTCTGTGCTTCACATGAACTGCTGCACTCGTCGTGTCTCTGTTCCCTTTTTGCTCCATGTATATTACCTACTGTCGACCTACCACACTCTTTATTGCCTGCACCTACATCATGTATATATATAGTCTCTTTTCCTTCATAGTTCAATCAACACCCACCAATCAAGAGCGGGGCTTGGCGCTCACCAAGCGTTCGGGTTAAAGTTGGCACCATTTGGCGCGTCCCGCAATCCGGTCTGTAGGCCCGTCATTCCCGCTGTGGTGCCGTGCCTCCGATCCCGGGGGTTTCCCACGGTTTTCCCACGGTTTATCCGGCTACGTCTTCGTCTCCAGGGCTCGCTCCACTGTGATTGACCTCCCCATACCCCCAACGTGGAGGACCCTTGTGGGAACCACGGACTTGCGCCTCCGACGCAGTACAGGACCGCTATCACCGGCAAACTTTCCTTTTGAATGATCGAATCAAAACCAACCACGGCGGCGGCGTATGCTGTTCTGGCTGTATTCCACCACAGCATTGCTGTCAATTGCAGTCAGACGCTGCAACTTCGGACGATCTTTGCACGGCACCCTACCAATAATGGCGCGAACGCGCTCTGTGGCCCTGCCTCTCGGGCGCCTGTGCACAGGCTGCCACACTTTGAGAGAATGAAATTCATACATCTAGATTGGTACAAATCCCGCCTCAGCAAGAGGCTAATGAAGATCGATATGTATCCGTAAAACTCCTCGGCCGTGCCGTTCCACCGGCCAATGGCGCCAGGCGGACGATCCTAGATCGAGGCCCCAGCTCACTAGATACAAGGCTTGTTCCTCATACATTCCGACGTTTTGGCATTGTCATCTTTTAGTACCCGGAGCGTTACGCGCGACTATCAAATCAGGCAACGCTGTTAGTACATTTGTCTACGAGCGTCCTACTCAGAGTTGTGATATTCCTTAACTTTCGAATGAGTTTCTCCTCCACACGGACAAAGTTCTGCGTGGCAAAGGCTCAGATCTCGTCCAGACACTCCGATTGAGTGATTAAAAGCTTTCGTTCTTGACCATAGGAGATAGCAACCTTGCACCTACTCCGATAGAGGACCCTGGGATTGCAGATGTTGCTATAAAGCACGCCGCACATCATCCTGCCTTTACGCCTCCTACACTAACTCTTGCACTCATCCCAGAAGAACCTATCGACACCAAAATCATGAAGGGAAAGAAGCTATATACGTTGGAGAGGCCGGACGATGCGGCGAGAGAGCTGGCGGCGAAACTATCCTTGGAGGAACAAGTAGGTTGCGGCTTTGACATTTCACATTCATATTAGCCTCAAACTTCCCAACGGGCTACGATAATATTCTTGAACACCATCCATTACGTGAAAATTTCGCATCGTTCCTTTGCCTCAATCGACGCCAGCGGTGTATACTCGTCGGGCGGCTAGATGGATGGTGGATGACAATAAATTTGGCATTCAAGGGCATGTTGCTGTTCCTTTGGTAGAACTCCAACATGAATTGTATTGTCACTTTTCTTTGCCAGTCCGAATCCTCCTCGGCCGTTCTGCGTACGTTTCGTTTGTTTGGACATTTTCAGAACTTCGAATTTTAAACTTAGTCTAGCACTTGCACTTTCACTACCCTATAGCAAGCACAGAGGAATTACACTAACTTTTTAAGATCTCCCTCCTAACTGGGGCGGACTTTTGGAGGACCAAAGCGCTGCCAGAGAAAGGTGTTCCTTCTATCAAAACTACAGATGGACCGAATGGGGCAAGAGGGGAGTTCTTCAAGAATGGCACTCTAGTATGTCAACCTTTAGTGTACATCGACTGATATACTAACCAACCTCCAGGCTGCGTTGTTTCCTTGCGGAATCTCATTAGCAGCGTCCTGGAACGTCGACTTGATTGAGGAGATTGGAAGGCATCTCGGTGAGGAGACAAAAGCTCGAGGAGCTAACGTCCTCCTTGCTCCTACCGTTTGCATGCATCGATCTCCACTCGGCGGAAGAAACTTCGAGTCATTCTCTGAAGACCCGCTTCTTACAGGAAAACTTGCCGCTTCCTACATCCGCGGTGTTCAGAGCAAAAACGTCGCTGCGACGATTAAGCATTTCGTCGGCAATGAGCAAGAAACGCACCGGATGAAGATCGATTCAATTATTGCGGAAAGGCCACTTCGTGAGATCTACCTCAAGCCATTTGAAATTGCTATGAGGGAATGCCCGCCCTGGGCTTTGATGAGCTCATACAACCTTATTAATGGCGTTCATGCGGACATGAACGAACACACTCTGAAGGAAATTCTGCGGAATGAATGGGAATACGATGGGTGAGTGCAACGTATTTTACTTGGCTGGGAGAATTGTATCATTACTAGTCCTATACTTCGCTCCTGCGTTAAAAAAGCGCGATGGCGACAGATATAACTAAGCTAACATACTTAGGATGGTGATGTCGGACTGGACTGGAACCAACTCAGTTGCTGAGTCGATCCGTGCTGGTTGTGATCTAGAAATGCCTACGTCTAGCTTATGGCGAGGTGAAAAGGTCCTGAAGGCCATTGAGGACGGTGAGCTTTCAGCAAAGGATATCGAACGAGCGGCAGGCAACGTTCTATATCTCGTTGACCGAACCAAAGGCTTGAATGGACCACCAGAACCGACTGAACGGTCAAATAACAACCCAGGAACAAGCCAGCTAATCCGCCAGGCGGGCATAGAAGGGCTAACTTTACTAAAGAATGACAATAACACCCTTCCAATCGCGGATGTCCATAAAATTGCCATAATAGGACCAAACGCTAAACGCGCCATCGCCGGAGGTGGTGGGAGTGCAAGTCTCAATCCCTACTACACAACCACCCCGTTTGATGGAATCCGTTCCCGAACAGGAGCCGAATTGTTATTCTCACAAGGCTGTGACACCTCTAAGCGGCTGCCTCTCGCATCTCCTTACTGCAAAACGCCATCCGGTGATCAGGGAGTGATACTAGAATACTACAAAGGCGATAGATTCGAGGGCGACCCTGTATACGTGCAACACAAGCAAGCAACGGATCTATATCTGTGGGATTCGGCCCCAATGGAGCTTCTTCCAGACTTCTCTTTCAGAGTAAAGGCAGTCATTACGCCCGTTACGACTGGTACTCAGACGTTCAGCTTCTCGAGCGTTGGCCCCGGGCGCCTATTCCTTAACGGGGAGCTACTTATCGATAACTGGAACTGGACTGAGGAAGGAGAAGCTATGTTCAAGGACTCAGTAGACGTTGTGAAATCAATATCCTTAGAGGCAGGAAAGCCTATTGAGATTCTTGTTGAGAGTACTAGCGAACTTCGACCGTTGTCGAAGCTCTCCTTCGAGGGTAAGACCCATACTTATGCCGGCTGCCGTATTGGCTATGAGGAGGAATCCCAAGTTGATCTCCTACAAGAAGCCATTAATGCTGCAACAGAGGCTGATGTAGCTATCGTTTTCGTTGGATTGGACGCGGAGTGGGAGTCAGAAGGCTATGATCGTCAGACCATGGATCTTCCAAAGGATGGTAGCCAGGACAGACTCATCGAGGCGGTTCTGCAAGCCAACCCCAGGACAATCGTTGTCAATCAGTCTGGGACGCCTGTAACCATGCCATGGGCAGACAAGGTTCCTGCAATCCTCCAAGCTTGGTACCAAGGCCAAGAGGCCGGGAACGCTCTGTCAGACGTGCTATTTGGTCTTCAAAGTCCCAGTGGCAAATTGCCAACTACTTTCCCTCGGAAACTTGCAGACAACCCGACTTATCACAATTGGCCTGGCGAGAATCTAAAGGTCATCTATGGAGAAGGAATCTATATTGGTTATCGGCACTATGAGAGAGCCAAAATTGCGCCACTATTTCCTTTTGGCCACGGTCTCTCCTACACCACTTTCACATACGGTACGCCCATGATCAGCAGCGGTATTCTCAGTGAATATGGCTCCGTGACGGTATCTGTTCCAATTACGAACGATGGCCAAATGGCAGCCTACGAAACTATCCAAGCCTATATCAAGGATGTGAAATCTAGAATCCCTCGACCAGAGAAGGAACTTCAAGGGTTCGCAAAAGTTTTCCTTCAGCCTGGCGAGACTAAAATTGTAGAGCTAGTGTTTGATAAGTACTCAGTCGGCTACTATGACACCAATCTAGAGCCACGTCCCGCTTGGATTGCTGAGGAAGGCCGTTTCGACGTGCTCATTGGAGCTTCATCTACAGATATCCGGTAAGCTCACTGCTAAAAGTACTTGACGTGAGTTCTAGCTAACATTTGAGTCCAGCTGCACCGTTTCTTTCGAGGTCGAGGAGACATTCTCGTGGATTTTCTAGAATTGAATATAATCTTATACAATGCCATTTATTTGGCTTTGATTCTGTTTGCGAGGCTAGGGCAGTTTTCCATTCTGTTAAGGTGTCGAATTTAGGAGATACTCGCCATTCAGTTGGACAGAGAGTTGCATAACCATCTAGAGTTTTTAATTTCCAGCTGCTTTGTACGTCGGAATTTCTATACAATTAATACAGGATTAGTGCTCCTATCCAGTCATCCCGGCTACGATGAAATGCTTGGATTTAATGTCTGTGAACGTTATCATCTTAATGCTATTTGGTACGACTGAATTTCAGACGGATTATTACGACCTGATGAACAAAGGAACCTCGTCACATCCTGCAGTGGCGTTTTCAGTCCGTGACCTTTGAACTCAGCAGGCCCTGTTACCTGATTTCGCTCGGAGGAGCGGGGTTTTGGAAGCGTAGCAACGTGTTTTAAGATTTTTCCCTATATAAACCAATGAATCGCTCTATAACGGTAGCTGCAAACGCTTCTGAAAGTCCATCGATTAGAGAGACAACCCGATATTTTATAAATATTTGGTCTAAATCTGTCCACAACCCCCCAGAGCCGTGTTTATTTTCACCGGAAAAAGTCGTTAAGGATAGCAGACTTGGCTATAACGTCGCAACGAGCGAGCCAAAAATCCATCGTTGATAGATCTGGCTCTTTAGACCATTTTAAGCCTATATGCAACCCCGGGCCTTACATGGGTGGCTTTAATAATTCCGTTAAAGATTGTATGCAGCTCCTATCCCTTCGCCTGGTAAAATATGTCCTACGATTATCGATAAGAGCTCGCCAATAGAAGCAATCGAATCAAGCCGGGTGACCAAAAGTACGTATTTTTGATCACAGGGCTTGCTTCGATTGCTTCTATTGGCGAGCTCTTATCGATAACCGTAGGACACACCTTACCAGGCGAAGGGATGCAAATCTGGACGACGCGCTTGACAAAATCTGCGAAAGTCCCATCCCCTACCAGAAGTTGGTCCGTGCTTGAACATCAGAATGAAAACAACCATGTAGCTATATAAGGTTGATCTGATTGGCTAGCTCTTATCGATAACGGTAGGACGAATTCCGGCAGGTTAAGGGATAGAATCGAAATTTTAAACTAAAAAGGTTAGCGATATCCGCTTGCGGATATACGTATGTCCGCTGATTTGATTCCATGCACCAGGGTGAGGTTTGTGAGTTCGGTTAAGGCACCATTAAACACAACTAAAATTAATTAAGAAAGGTTATAAATATAATAGCAGAAACCCTGCTTTAGTCCTCTAGAATAAAGATAATAATAGAAAAGGTCTTTGTTGTAGGTGTGTAGATGACAATTTAGATTTGCTGGGTGCGGCGAGACCGTCTCGTAGTCTGCGGCATCCGGAAAATAATTACCACCGGCCCCCGGGTCTAACCGGACTGAGCGAGCTGGTAATCCACGGCATTCGCGCGTTTTTGCGCCAGCAGCTATCCCTCATCGCTAACTTACCTTCACCACGATACCTACTGAGCAGCCTTCTTGTCTTCCCTGAATTCTGCGATCTTATTCTTGCCGCAGCGATTGCTCAAATTTCACTTCCGGCGTTCATCCATCTCTACCGCGATCCGTCAGAGCGTTGCCTGCCCATCACCCGAACTGCCTCCCGCTCCAGTGGTGTGGAAGCTCTTCCATTACCCAGTTCACACTTCTGCGCTATAGCACCGCTCAACCTTCGGCTCTTAATGAACTAGGACGCAGCCTCAAGTTTTCGTCATTTCGATATTCGTTCGATGCCCCTACTGCTTGTTGCTTAAGACCGAGGAGCAACTCTAACGCCGGACATGAATTCTGCACCTCGCGACGACTGGCCGCCGGCGCAGGCGGCAGTATCTGCAACTGGCCAACAAACAAATGAACAAGGGCAGGGACAAGCGCCGAGACCGCTGGGTGGATTTAGGTAGGACTTCTCTCGCCAACTCTCCCTATCGCCACAGACGTCGTCGTGGAGCAGACTCCTGTGGACATACTGTCCGGCCTTGATTTAGGCTTTCTGAAAGCTGATTCTTTCTTGAATAGTACCAGCAATGCTAGCCAGCAGCAACCTTCGCAGGCGCCTTCAGCTCAAAGTACTGGACCCGTTCTACCCCCGCCTTCAGGTATGCGTTCTATTCCCCGTCTTAGACATGATAAGTCCACTTGTTTTCAGTTAACTGACTATCAGACGAAAATAGCCCCTTTCTTTTCTCCGAATCAGTCTTCTGGACACAGTTTACCAGTGCTCGCAGGTTTTACTCAAGCCACCCAAGCGTCTCCAAATCAAACCGCGCAACGACCCACTTCGTCAAATCAAGACTCTGCGCCAGGCCCGCAGACCCATCAGGTAGTAATGCAAGGGCCCGGATACTCGTTACCTGGCATATCTCAAACACTGCAACAGCCCCAGATGCATGCGCAAGCTCAGCCAAACATTGATCGAGAAAGGGAAATGCGAGAACGCGAACGCGAAAACAGAGAGATGATGGAGGCACATGCAGAGGAAATGGCTAAACGTGATGCTGAGCAGCGAGAGCGTGAAAATCGCGAAAGACAGCAACATGAGCAGGCTACGCATGAAAACCACTCAGGGCCCATTCAGATCCATCAGCCTGTTGCAGTGGCGCCATCAGTCAGGACCATCCACGGACCCAATGGCCTCCTTGGTAATTCTGGACCATTGGGTGGACCGAACGTACTCGCTGCATCCCTCGGCGCGCCTAGTAATCTAAACAATATTTTTGGAGGCGCGCCAGTTCAGCAAGGTGACGCAACACCGCGAATGCAGCATTCAGTGCAGCCTCCGACGCAACAGTCTATGCTTATGCCTTTTGGTGGTCCTGGTATGCAGCCTGGACCTTTGGGAATGGGCCAAGGTCAACAGCCCATCCTTAATGTAAGTCCCTATTAACCAGTATTGATCTAAAATAGATCCGATACAAAATCACCGTGTTTAGTGACTAACGCGACAACAGGACGCTCTGAGCTACCTCGACCAGGTTAAGGTACAATTTGCAGAGCACCCGGATGTCTATAACCGCTTTCTAGATATTATGAAGGACTTCAAGAGTGGAGCGTAAGTACTATGCCCTCTGTTTTCTAGAAAAGCCTGCTTATGCTTTCCCTTCAGCATCGACACGCCGGGCGTAATTGATAGAGTTTCTACACTTTTCGCGGGCAATCCAAATCTTATCCAAGGTTTCAACACATTCTTACCTCCTGGATACAAGATTGAATGCGGCACCGGCGGAGATCCTAACGCCATCAGAGTCACTACTCCTATGGGTACAACCGTTTCCTCTATGCCAGTACCGCGACCACTTTCTGCACCGCGGAGTGCCGCAGTCAATGGGAACGGCACCGGACCTAATGAGAGCCCGTATTATGATTCAGCATCCCGTGCCACGAGTGGCAACTGGCAGCAAGCACGGGCCCAAGAAGCTCAAGAGGCTATGTTTAGCCCGGGCAATTGCAATATTACCCATCAAATATTTGGCACCCAGCAAGGACAAAACAACCAAGCACCTCTATCTCCAGAAGCTACTGCTCAGCGAAATCAACAAGATGCGGTCTCAACGGCAGCAGCGATGGCGCATCAGCAGGAACAGAGGGGAGTCTCGCAACTTCAGAATGCAGTATCAGCGGCTGCAGGCCGGTCGATTTTGTCGCCGTCAGGAGATACGTCTACAACGCTTCCAGGCCAAGGCGTGAATGGTGTTAGTCATACGGCTCAACCAGGTGGCGTCGGTCCTACCGGCGAAAAGAGAGGCCCTGTAGAATTTAATCATGCTATTAGCTATGTGAATAAAATAAAGGTAGGCCTGTTTGCTTGTATTTAATATTGCAGAACTCTGCCGGTTCTAGCTAACAATTTGATAACATCAGAATCGCTTCGCCTCACAGCCAGACATTTACAAGCAATTTCTTGAAATATTGCAAACATATCAGAGAGAATCGAAGCCTATACAGGACGTTTACGCGCAAGTCACAAGTTTATTCAGCTCTGCACCAGATCTACTTGAGGATTTTAAACAGTTTCTCCCTGAGTCTGCAGCGCAACACAGGGCTGCCCAGCAGCAAGCAGCAAGACACGCCGCTGAAGACGCTGTTATGCTCAGCAACGTCCGTGGTGAACAAACATATCAACCTACACCACCTCACCAACATCAAACACCTCGAACAGATACATCTCGACTTCCTCCTATGGGAAATTTTGCACCAACCCCGACTGCAAACAGAGATAATAAGCGCAAGCGCGGAGAGAGACAGGCCCCCGGGGTCAGTTCCTCTGCTATGCCTACCTCGATGGTTGGCGATGCAGGGAGCGCCAACGCGAGAGCTGGATATGGCCAAGGGAACCTTGCAAAGGTACGTGGGGAAATTTTTATTCATATACTACAATTCTTTGTTCAATTGTTAAAGTTTCGGTTGTTCCTCAATGGTGCACGGACCAACACTGCCTACTGTTGCCTCAACTCTTGCTCTTACTCTTTCTTCCACTCAAACCATCTATTACATACGTTGGAAAGAGCATTCTGTTGGTCGGAGTCTCTTGTTCGCAATTGTCATTTGCCAAATTTTTCTTATTATCTTGTTGTCGTTCTCATATCCATGGATCAGTCTACTGTAGAGTCTCACAAGCAGTTCCAATTTCCTGATTTGCTCGACTCATCTTCGTTATCTACACCTCCCATTACACTTAGGCCCATCCGCGCTCGGAAACGAGCGAGCAGTGATACTAGCAGCGCCACTCTAAGTAACGAACAGCTTGCTAACCAAAACTCACCAAAGCGCACTAAGACAACACACAATGCAAAGCAGTCTATAGTCCCAGATGGTCCTGCCGTCTCGCCCACCCTGACGCCCGCACTACCCGAACCAATCCCTCCGACCACTACCACCGTTGCCACCCTAGACGAACTGGCTTTCTTCGACCGAGCGAAGAAATTCATTGCGAATAAAAACAACATGAACGAGTTCCTCAAGCTCTGCAACCTTTTTTCGCAAGATCTCATTGACAAGTCTTTGCTCCTCACCCGCGCCCAGAGCTTCATCGGTGGGAACTTGGAGTTATTTGCATGGTTTAAGAACTTCTTGGGATACGAACCAGAGACCAATGTGACACAAACAAAGGCGAAAACTGTGAGCGGAAGGGTGTCATTGTCAAACTGCCGCGGTTTGGGTCCTAGCTACCGACTCCTACCAAAGCGAGTAAGTTTCCTTTCCTTCTTGTCACGGCGAATTACATCTTTCTACATCAAATGAGTAATTTGCCAGGTTACAGGCTAATGCCTTTGCAGGAACGCGAACGACCATGCAGTGGTCGTGATCAGCTTTGTAAATCGGTTCTAAATGATGAATGGGCTTCACATCCCACTTGGGCTTCTGAGGACTCCGGTTTTGTCGCTCATCGCAAGAACCAGTATGAAGAAGGCCTCCACCGTATTGAGGAGGAACGCCACGACTATGACTTCAACATTGAAGCCTGCCTACGAACTATCCAACAGCTTGAGCCAATCGCCCAGCAAATTCTTCAGACTGCCCCGGAGGAGAGATTGAACTTTGTTTTGCCAGCTGGCTTAGGTGGACAGAGCGAGACGATCTATAAAAGGGTGATCATGAAAATCTACGGCCGTGAGAAAGGCAAGGATGTCATCTCTGAGCTCTTTGCTCAACCTTACAACGTCATCCCCATACTCTTGAACCGCATGAAGCAGAAACTCGAGGAATGGAAGGCGGCTCAACGAGAGTGGGAGAAGGTCTGGCGAGAGCAGACCCAAAAGATCTTTTGGAAGTCGTTGGACCACCAGAGCCTTGGCGCCAAGCAAGCTGACAAGCGGCAATTCCAGCTCAAAACTCTTCAAAACGAGGTTCAGGTCAAATACGAAGAGCAGCGGCGCCAGCTAGAGATTCAAGAAGTACAGGTTCCAAATTACCAATTCGCCTACTCCTTCAAAGACGAAGACGTTTTGGTCGATGCCTCCCGCCTCATTCTCATATACGCCGAGCACAGCCACTCTGGTGACTACTCAAAGGTCATTTCATTCATCAAAGAATTTGTTCCTCTCTTCTTCGGCATCGACCCTGTCAAATTCGAACAGCGAATCCAAACCTCAGCTCAGGGCTCACCAGCCAACGACTACGCTGATGACGAAGCTCCAAGTCCTGATGATGGCTTTTCACAGAAATCTCACAAAACCAACAAGAAGCCAAACTTGCTGCGTGGGGTACTCGATCGCGGCCGCAGCGGTAAACCGAATCGCAAGGAGAAAGAAGACAGCATCGCATCTGGCAGCCGAGGTAGCACTCCTGATATGGCCTCTGCTGCCGATGAGGATATGGCTGGTGGTGCGGATAGCTCAAACAGTAACGGGATGAGGGAAGAGTCTGGCCCGCGTAGATGGGTTGAATATCCGAGCGGAATAAATTCAGTGAACATGAAGGACCTGGCTCCCGATGAGCCATACAAGCGCGAGAGCTTCAACATGTACTGCAACCTCCCGATCTACTGCTTCTTCCGAATGTTCGTCATCCTCTACGAACGGTTACTCAATATTAAGCAGAACGAAGGAGAGGTTCATGAAACAGTTGCTCGAGCTATGCACTGGAAGGCTGCTATTGACTTAAAGATGATTGACAAGCTTCCTAACGAGTTCTTCTCTGATGTGTCTGAGAACGCGAACTACTACCAGCAGATCCTTAACATGTTTGAAGATCAGATCAAGGGTGAAATTGACATGAATCAGATCGAAGAGACTCTTCGACGGTTCTACCTTCAGACTGGCTGGCAGTTGTATTCTTTTGATAGGCTTCTCAGTGCTCTTGTCAGATTTACTCTTGGTCTCTTCACCAGCGACAGCAAAGAGAAGACGTGGGATATCTATGTTCTTTTCAAGAAAGATCGTGCGCGTGAAGATACAACACATCAAGATGAGCTCAACTACCGCAAGCAGGTTGAGAAGTACTCTAAGGATGCAGATGTCTACCGCATCACATTCGTAAGTCTAGTCAAGTTACTCACGAGAACGAACCGAGCCAGAACTGACTTGAACTTTGTCTTGCAGAGTCCACGGGAAATGGAAGCCTACGTCTCCATATTCAAAAAGGACGACCCGACCTTTGATGTCACCGCTCTGGACCGTGCGAAGCGTTGGCGCTACTATCTTGCATCTTACTCGTCAGTTGATCCCACCGAGGGCGTTCCCAACGACAAGGTCCAGCTGCCATACCTCAAACATTCTTTAATCAAGCCCGACGAGTCATCCGAAGAGTACGGCGCACTCTACGACACTCTCCGTAGCATGGAGAAGCTACAATTTATCATTCGCGCGAGGGATTATAGGATAGAGTTTGAGAATAAAGGCGATGGTGGAGTCGATTATAATGTTATTTCCGAAGCAATAAGGATTGGCGGCGAAGAAGGACGGAGGGAGATGGAGGCCTTATGGGAGGCAAGGAGCGGACTTGCGCAGGAGAAGTTAGTTATGAACAACGCTTGGATGCGCGGTGTTAGCCGCGACGACGTCGATGCGCGCAAGCAGGTCTTTAGGAAGGATGTCGATCTACCAAGGGCTGTTGAAATGGAAGGAGAAGACGAGGAGATGACTGACTCGTGAGCGATAACTATTCTATTTTGCTCTTTCGTGTTGCTTCGTCCATCTAGTCTTGTCTGTTCTGCTCTGCTCTGACTTGGCTCGGGCGTTAGAGGAGGTGGCTGGACAAGGAAATCGCGGATTTGATGGGCTTTTTACTTTGAACTGTGGCATAACCATTTCATCTTTGCTCCAGCATTTCTGCGTAAGGTCTGTGAGGAAGGATAGTGTAACTTATGCGGGCAGTGACTTTTCTTTCTTCCTACTATACCAATACTTCATGGCTTCTCAAGTTGTCTCTAGAGTGATTGAGCTTAGGCATGGAGAGATGCTTGGCCTTATATAATGATGTCTTTGATAACTGTTATGCATGTTAAATGAAAAGATGATTGTCCAAATTGTGATATGAAAGCCTTGAGTGTCTATGCTACGAAACCGCCATGGTAATTGCGGACTTTCATTTATATTTTTATATTCTAAGCAGTGTTCTCTCAAAGGGTGATCTAGTACATCTCCTTTCTATCTAGAAAATTTAGGAGCATTCGATGCTAATTTATATCATTATTCCTATCTCCAGACCTTTGCAGGGTTTAATGGCAATCACTGCAGCATTCTCTCGAACACCGGATCCCTTCAACATCCCGCCTCTCATGCAATCCTCACAAATCAAAAGCCTTCTCTCCTCCACCCTGCCAATTCCACAACCTACCATTCAAACAATATTCTTACTTAGCCACTCCTCCCACTGTTCTTTAGTCCAGCTACTACTAATGCTATTCTCCATAATCCCATTAAACAGCACCGTCGGCGTAACATGCACGCCCACGAGGCGATTCGCCTTAACCATCAACTTAACATCATTCGTAACCTCGTTCCCCGTATTCAGGGCGCCGTCCGGACCCGGCTTATCCGAGATGACCAGCAGCTGGTAGACGGCCTTCTCGTCGACGCCGACTCGGGCAGCGAGCTTGGCGAGTCGCGCATACGTCGCGTTGCGCGTCTCGTTGACGACGTTGACGTCGAAGTACGCCGTCTGCTGCTCGAACAGCTCCCTGCTGAAGTCCAGGAACTTGTCCGGCGCCAGCCGCAGCACGGCGGCCCCGGCTTCGTGCACCAGCGTCGATGACGGGTGCCAGGGTTGGATCTGCTGCCGGAAGATGGTCACGAGGCGGTCGGCGTAGGGCGGGGAGGTTAGGATCGGCTTGAGGGTGGTGAAGATGGTGTTGAACATTTTCTTGGAGAACTGGAGTCGGAGGGTTAGCTGGGTTTGGCTTGATAGGGATGGGGTAGGGACGAGGTAGGGCGAAGAGAGAACGCACGGGACAGACATAGTCGAGGTCTATATTCTCCTTCGTCAGCCAATTGAGGTCGAGTTGGGTCGAAGAAGATACGTACAGAGCTCGAGAGTGTGCACTGCTTTTGGTGAGACGTTCGCGGCGGCGAGCTTTTGGCCGGCGAATTTAGGTGCTAGAGCCATGATTGCTGATGATTGTAGTTTAGTAAAGCTTGAGAAGGGCTAAAAGTCGGCCTAAAATGGGAGAATTGAAGCAACTCAAAACCCTGGGGATGATATTGCTGATTTATGCAATCTTGGCTGCTTGCTAACACCGATGGCGATATCGTGATCCTTTTGGGGAGATGACGACAGCGGGGTAAGTACGAAATTGCTTTGCTACAGTACGTTTGCAAGACATGCACCCTGGCCAATGCCAAAATGGAAGAATCGTATTTCAAGAAATCGTATTTGTGTGGAAGATTCAGTCTATAGCGCAGTACATCGTAGCAGCAAGTGAGCAAGTTGCTTAGAAAGTCAGCCGTGAATGCTCTGCGTGACTAGGTACAAGTTGCGTTCTGCAGTATGTTGATGCAAATATCTATCATAAATTCGACCACGGAAGCCAAACTCCTAAAACGCCGACCTATCTCAGCCTTAACCAGAACTCCCTCCATGCAGAAAATGTTAAGTCTACAGCCCTAAGTGCGCCGGCAGCTATGCAGCTCAGAATGCCCTGAGCAAAGAACAGTCAGGATAATATACAATTCATTCATTTTTTTTAACAATCAAAGCTCGTCCTTCCTTGGCCATCGAATCTCCCAACTCCTTGGCCGCATGGGTAGCCCGAGCCAATAGTCCCAGAGACGACTTGATTCAACGATGACGATTTTCAATCTGCAGAAAGCGCAAGATTAGCACTATTCATCCAATACGCTTTGGGTTTGGATATGGGACTTACAACAAGCCAGGAAATTCCAGCCAGCTTTTGAATACGTAAATGAATGCTTGGGTGACTAAACTCAGTTCTTCCCAGAACTCCTCCATGACTGTCAAGCCTTCTCTGTTTGACCTCGTAAAATCAGGGTACCAGTCTTCCTCTTCCTCTTCAAGGAGAAGCTTTGTCTTGACAGCTTCCGCTTCTTTGACAGGACTAGCGCTTTTCACGCCATCCCTCTCATCGATCATGCGCCTAAATTCCTTTATGGCGATCAGACTGTGACTTAGGCGATCCATTGTATTCAGAAGAGCCACAAGCTCTGTCCTTCTTAGAGGTGGATCCCGGCTCGAGTCCTTCTCGTCGAACTCAAACAAAACTTTGAGAGCTGTACCGTAACCTGCGGTTTGCAGCTTCCCCCAAAGTCGACATTTATCACATCCCACGCAATCCATGATCCTGGAAACGTTACGGAAGCGGTTGCGGAAGTCCTCTTTAAGATTTAAGCCGTTGCCGGGTTCCCGAAACATAACGCTCTCATCGAAGATTTCTGGGCCAGACGGAATGGCAGAGGCGAGTCTCAATACCATGTTTTTAGTGCGCATATCTTGCTCTGGGTCGGCTGAGCAGAATTCGTAATCCTTGATGTGCTGTTTTATCTTACCAACCGCGCGCATGATTAGAGCATAGTTAAAGTAAATATTCGAGATTCGGTCCGGGAATTTGTGAAGACGATTTTCATAGCAGGACAGGTTTGGAGCCCACTCTCCAGTGGTCTGGTTTAGGTAATCCCAGCAAAGATGGGTAGATATCGAGGCATGCATGCCGCTAATGACGCGGTAAAAGACACGCTTCTCGAGGCACTCGTCGTCAAACTCAACTGGGTCAACTCTCGCAGTAGCACCACCTTGGGCGATGGCGGATTTCACGCCTTGTTGGAGACCTTGTTCTCGCATGGCGTTGCGAAGTTCATTAGCGGCTTGGTTTTGTTGCAGGCCACCAAAGCCTCCAGGGGTTGAACTTCCTGTAGTGCTTTTACCATTTTTCGAAGGCTTGGAGAAACAATTTTCGCGATAAATGGCTTCCCAGACCTGCTGCGACCCCACTCCCGTGTATCCCGTAAATCGTTCGGGATTGTCCACAAGACTAACATAATCTCCTTTAGCCGTGGCGCTCTCGTCGTCAGGGACGCAGTAATCCCGGTGGTCGCATTCGTCGTCGTATTCAACTACACAGCTCTCACCCACATCATCTCCCAGTTCACCCTGAAGTGGCCGCGACCTTCTTTCCTCTTGTAACTTCTTTCCGGGATGCTGTGCGGTGGGTCCTTCTAATTTTCCTAGTTCATGCGCCCGCCACACTAAGGGTATATCTTCTTCGTTATCCAGGGTATTTACGGCGCATGCAATGTTGCCGCACATGCCATTCTCATCTGACCAAAACGGACATTTCTTATTGTACAGGTTGAGGCGGTAGTGGGAGAAAAAGTCGGTGTTCTGGGTAATGGAGTGGAGATAAGGATGTATCGCATTGTTAAGACCTTCGAGAGTAGAATATGAAGCACACGCATCGGAGACTATCGCCCCAGGCTCAAACTGTATGGTATGTTTAGGATTCTGTGGCTCCGTGGGCGCTTCGCACGCGGATGAATTGCTTACTTCGCAAACGTTCGGAGGTAACGGTTTGGATTTGGTAGCTTCACGGGCATACGATGCAGCGTGCGATGAACCTAGCACTGAGAATACTGCTAGGTAGAAGGCTTGGGTTGCTGTTCGCATGGTTGCAGTCCAGGGTAACCTTTGAGATGCTTCCAGTGTCAGTAAACGGTCCGTTCAAGGCAGTTCATGGTTTGGGGGGTCTCGAGACTGCACGTACAGACAAAGCGGTTGAATAGTTTATGTACTAGGGCGGGTAAAAAGGCCAGCTTCAAACAAGCCAGATTTCATTAAGGATGACAGAGCGCAGAGGACATAGATGGCGCGTTAAAGAATAGTAAATGAAAAGAACAAATTGCGCCAAGACGGAAGTGAGGATGAGATATTAGTCGCAGTGGACGGCCATATTTGAATGTATGCGAGAATCAGCCTGCTATTGTAATTGTAATCACGAACAGTGTCCGTCATGCGATTATCGTGTCAGATTAAAGAATGAAAGGTGGCCTCCCACGCCTCCTCTGCACCGCCCCCCTACCCTGCGTTCGGTCATCGTGGCGTCGAACAGACGGGCCGGTCTTTGCCGATTCGTTCGACCTGTATGCAGGAACCCCATCCTCGCATCCATCTTTTCCTCCTACCCCTCCTTGTGCCCCTACATCACCCTTGCCCTTCGTATAACCTCAGGCCTCCGCAATACAACAGGCCTGATATATTTAAAGGCAATCTGTCTGGCCCGCGAAATGACCCAGGATGCTTCTGCTGCTGCCAGTCCACCACCTTGGCATGCTTCATTCCCCACCCCGCAGCACACCGCCCCGCTCATCTCTCGCGACGAAGTGCTTTCCAACTTGCTCTCTCCAGAGCTGCTCTTGGTTGATGTGCGGCGGACGGATTACGAGGGAGGTACCATCAAAGGCAGCCTCAATCTACCCGCGCATAGCTTCTATGTGAACAAAGGAGTATTATACGATCTTTGCAAGAGAGCGGGGGTGAAGAAGGTAGCTTTCTACTGTGGTAAGTTTGCATTAGGATAGATAAGAGGCGGGGCAGTGAATGCTAGTTCTTTGAGGAGAATCCGCGTTTTGCTCATCAGGAATACGTCAAAACTAAAAGAAAAGCCTCACAACACGCTCATGTGCTGAAGACATTGGTGTCAGGAGCCTCTAATGGACGAGGGCCACGCTGTGCAGGTTGGTTCGCAGACTACATCACCGAAAAAGGCGACGATTCGATCCAATCCCTGACACTCGAGGGTGGAATCAAGGGATGGGTTAAGGCTGAAGGGAAATTCACGCAAAATGTAGATGGCTACGAACCAGAGTATTGGAGGCAATTTTCAGAGGGCGCGAAATAAATGTCCACCAACATATACAAGAGTACAAAGTTCGTCGTAGCCGTCTCAGCCACGATATGTTCGTCCTTGAGTATAAGCACTTTTTTATTTTTATTTTTTTATATCCGTTGTACTGTACTACGTATAATACTGTGCATACAATCTCTAGGCTATGGCGCTATAGTTCTATATACATAAATCTTTCCTAGGCAGCTTAACATGTATTAGTAGCTACGTCTTAGTGGTTTATAAACCCCTAGACTAGGGGTTTACAGTTCTCTAGTAAAGTACCAAGTTACTAGCAACTACTAGGTAGTAAAAAAATGGTAGAAATGAAGAAATCCTAACGCTTATCCCTATCCTACTTGTAATTTATTTCTATCTTTTTACTCTCTATTATCTATCTATTAGGAGTTACCTCTTTATAGAATCCCTATTACTATTAGTAGCTATCCCTAACCTATCTATAAACGCTAGTAGTAGTAGTAGTAGTAGTAATATAGTAAGATCTCTTTAATACGATACCGTTTATTGAGCTAAGCGTATCGTAATACTAATAGTATTGTTATATTAAGAGTTACGTATTAGGTAAATAAGTAGGGGAAAAAAGAAACTTAATAACTAAAAAGGCTTAGGATGTTTACCTTATGGGCTAAATAGGGCCCTCTTCCGTATAAATTCTTTACTAGTTATACCGATATTGGTAGTAGATGCTTAACGATATTGCTAAAAGTTAGATTATCGTAATATTACACCAAAAAAGGCTTGATTAAAGGGTATAGATTGTAATGTAAAGGTTATTATTATATACCCTAGATCGTATAAAGGGGATTTAACTATAGTAGTAGTTATAGTTATTAGAACGGAGATAGTTTATTATAAAATCGTACTATAAGGTCGCTAATATCTAAATTTATACCTTCCTAATTAGGAAAATTAACTTACTACCCACTAGTAGAATCTAAATTTTAACGATAGACGTATTAAATTCGTTTCTTAAAGCTTTAAATAAAAGGCAATATATAGATAATTGATTGATTAACTAATAAACTAGCTATTTAGAAGGTGATAACGATTATATAGGCGCAGCTTCCTGCCCTAGTATACTTTATATTAATTAGGGTAAAGGTATTTACTCCTAAGTTAGCTAAAGTAGAGGTTAAAACTTATAAGGGATAGTGTAGCTTCTTCTACTAACTAGCCGACCTAGATTAATATGTGATATATTAACTCCTTTTAACCCTAAGGAGGAGTTTTTACCTAGGGTTCTTCTTTTTCTAACTCCGCACTATCCTCCTAGATTAATAAAACCTTATTTATCTTTACTATAGTTAGGTAGTCCTTTATAAAGTAGTTCTTTTAACTATATAAAAAGTAAGCTTCCTAATTACTTAGGGCTTATCTATAGGGGTTACTATATATAGGGTAAGTAGGTACTAGGCCTATAGTAGAACTAGCTATATAACTAGCTACTAAATTAACGGCGGGCTAAATAGTTAGGGCTATAGGAGTTGCGGCCTGTACTAGGGCACTATTTACTATTTATAACAAAGCCTTATAGGAAATACTATGATAGACTTATTAATAAGCTAGGTATATAGATAAATAAATAAATAGTGTAATAACTATAGAGTAGGTTGCCTAATAGATTAACTCTAATTATATTCTAAGAATTACTATAAAGAAGAGAACTATCTAGGTAAGGAATATAGTCCTTTAAATATATATTACTGCGCCTATAAAATATACTAAGTATATTAGTACGTTACGTTCCTATATTTCCACGTTCCTATATTCTAAACCCGTGTGACAGTTCTGGTTCCAGACCTGTCACGTGACCTTCACCGCCCGGCAGAATCCTGTATATTAGCATCGTTCGGAGCTGTTCTCAGCTCTTCACCTTAGTATTCTAA
>Ga0307515_10000929_pt1 | contig 67223 bp, 56 predicted proteins | sample 17_EM_MG_FD_194513 | JGI IMG/M metagenome (GOLD analysis project Ga0307515, IMG submission 194513) | Populus trichocarpa ectomycorrhiza microbial communities from riparian zone in the Pacific Northwest, United States - 17_EM | ecosystem: Host-associated > Plants > Roots > Unclassified | place... | reverse complement strand
CATCTTCGACACCCAGGACGTCGAAGACCTGCTGTCGAACGAGAACGGCAGGGCGGTCGCCGCACAGTCGGTGACCAAGCTCATCCTGCCGAACAAGGATGCCACCGAGAAGGACTACATCGACGGCCTCCGACTCACTCAGGCCGAGTTCGATCTGGTGCGGGACTTCGGGAAGACCGGCGCGCGCAACTTCCTGTGCAAGCAGGCCTACGGCACCGTGCAGTGCAAGTTCGACCTGAGCGGCGCCGACGACATGCTCACCGTGCTCTCAGCAAGCATGGACAACGTCGAATTGCTCGACGACATCCGCAGCCAGGTCGGCGACCACCCCGACGACTGGCTCCCCATCCTGTACCAGCGCGTGCGCGAACGGCGCGCCAACAACTCGAGGAAGAAAGCAGCATGACGCAACACCGAATTTCCACCATCGGCTTCGTGGCCGCCGCCATCGGCTTCGCTCACTCCAGCGCATTTGCCGTCGATGGCGCCACCGCACCGTACAACGAGGCCGTGACGATCGTCAACGGCAAACGTGTCGTCGAAGTCGCGCCGCTGCCGCCGCATATGCGCGCATACGTGTCGAGCTTCACCAAACCAGGCACCGCGGGAGAAAACACACGACACAGCGTTGAGACAGAGCAGGGCCTGATGGATTGCGAAGGCATCAACTTCTATCACCCGAAGGCGTGCGTTCCCTCCGACTACGGCAAGGTCGTACGCACTCGCGAGTGGACCGTGAAGATGAAGGGCGCCTGGTACTCGTGCATTGGTCGAGCCAAACCGGTCGAGTGCATTCCGCTTGTCGCGGACGGCAAGCTCCGCGCACTCCCAAGCAAAGAAGAGTAGCAAGCATGTTCGGCAGACTTGGTCTCTGGCTGTCGCAGTTCACGAGCGGGTACGTCGCGCGCGTGGTCAGCGATCTGTCGACCGGACTGTCGGTGATCGCGCTGATCTGGCTCACCGTGTACATCGCCAACTACGGTTATGCCGTCGTTCGCGGTGAGGTCCAGGAGCCCATGTCGGTCTTCGCGTGGAAGATGACCAAGATGGCGTTCATCCTGGCCTTCGCGCTCAGCGCGGCGCGCTACATGAGCTTCGTATTCACGACGGCCGACGGCCTGCAGGACAGCATGGCGACGATCTTTCTGGGTGGCGGGAGATACAACGATTCAGCCCCCACGACGGTATTCGGTGCGCTCGATACCGCCAACAACCGGGCCAACGACATCCTGAAGGACATCTGGCGCGATGCCAGCATGTGGCGGCTGGACCTTGTGTTCGCATCGATGATGTTCTCGACGGGCACCGTCGTCTTTTTGCTACTCGGCGCGTTCGTCACCGTGCTGTCCAAGGTCATCCTGACGTTCGCTTTGGCACTCGGACCGATGGCGATCCTGTGCCTGATGTTCAAACCAACGTCGAAGTTCTTCGACTCGTGGCTGTCGCTTGTGCTGAGTGCAGTCGTGCTGGCCTGGTTCGTCTTCTTCGCCCTCGGGTTGTCGTTCTTTGTTGTCCAAGAGCTGCTTCGAGGAATGCAGCTTTCAGGCGCCTTCACGGCAAGCGGTGCGGCGGCCGCCATAGAAGCCGCGGCCACGTACCTAACCTTCATGATCATGCTGGCCGTCCTGCTCTATCAGGCGCCGCATCTGGCCTCGCAGCTGACCGGTGGCGCGTCAATCCAGACTGGTGCCCAGATCGCCGCTGCCGGGCTCGCGGCGAAGCGCCTGTTTGGTGGCGGCAGTGGTGGAGCCAGCGCCACTGGCGCAGGCGGCAGCGGCGGATCGGTCAGCCGCGGCGCCGGCATTGCCTATGGCGCAGGCCGCGCCACCGGCGCGGTCGCGAGCGCAGGCGCCACCGCAGCAGGAGCCGTCGCAGACGTGGGCGCCGCCGGCGGTCGCGCAGCGATGAACGGAGGCCGCTGGGCATACCAGCGCGTCGCCGCACTCGGCAATCGGAAGAAGTAGTTCACCGAGCGCTCCCAGCTCACCCCCACGTCCATCAAGGAGAAGCTCATGAAGTCGTTCAAGTCTTTCGTCCCCCGTATCGCCCTGTGCGCCGGCATGGCCCTCGGCGGCAACGCCGCGCACGCAGGCGTGCCGGTGATCGACATCGCAGCCATCGCCCAGGCCATCCTGGAGTACGCGAGTTCGCTGACAGAAATCGAGAACCAGATGACGCAGATTCAAAGTCTGAGTCAACAGCTCACCCAGCTGCAGCAGCAGTACCAGGCCATCACCGGCGCGCGCAACCTGGGCGACATCCTCAACAACCCGCAACTCCAGAACTACGTTCCATCGAACGCAGCCCAGACGATGTCCGGCATCCAGAGCGGCGGCTATTCGTCGCTGACGAGCACCGCCCGATCGCTGCGCGATGCGTCGATGACCTACAACTGCACCGACCTCGACGGGGCCAGCCGCACCAGCTGCCAGTCCCAGCTCGCTATGCCGTACCAGCAGAAGGCCTTCATGCAGGACGCGATGCAGAAGGCCGGTGGCCGCATCGCCCAGATCCAGAGCCTGATGCGCCAGCTCAGCAGCAGCGCCGACCCCAAGGCGGCCCAGGAAATCCAGGGGCGCATCGAGGCCGAGAACGCGCTGCTGCAGCACGAACAATCCCAGATCGCGCTGGTCCGCGGCATGGCCGACGCCGAGTACCGCATCGCCGAGTCCCGCGCCCGTGAAGCGCAGATGCAGCAGTCCAGTCGCACCCGACGCCTGGCCGAGTTCGTCAACCCGTAAACGCCTGAGCTGGGATCGCAAAGCATGAACACCGCCATCACCGCCGACGCGCCCCTGCCGCTGTCCTCCAAGGCCCTCAAGGCGATCGCCCAGGCCGACGACTGGGATACCGATGTCCAGGCCGAAGCCGCTGCATCCAGGCGGCGTGCATGGCAGGTGGCAGGCGCTGCCACCGTGCTCGCGTTGCTCGGCTTCGCGATGGCGGCGTTTCAGTCGCTGCGCCCACCGGCGCCACCGGTGACCATCGTCGTCGACCGCTCGACCGGGGAGACCCGGGTCGAGTCGAGCTTCGATGCGGACTCGGTACCGGAACTGACCGCAGGCGACCAGCACTGGGCCGCAGTCTTCATCCGCGCTCGCGAGAGCTACTACTTCAACCTGCTGCAGAGCGACTACAACCAAGTCGCCCGCATGACCACCCCGGAGACCTGGGCACCTTACGGCTCCCGGTTCTCCGGCGAGAGCGCCATGCAGACCAAGCTCGGCGCCACGCAGGAGCACCGCATCACGATCGTCTCCGTACGCCTGTCCAGCACGACCAAACCGGGACGGCATGGCGAAGCCAGCGTCACGTACGACAAGGAAATCCACAACAACCAGGGCCCGACACCGCCCGTCATCCGCTACGTCGGCACGGTCCGCTACGAATACCGCCCGCGCAGCATGAAGAGCGCCGTCGACCGAAACGAAAACCCATTCGGGTTCGTGGTGCTGTCCTATCGGACCGACGCCGAACTGATCTCACCGGCCGCGCCAGCCTCCAGCGCGAACGCGGACCAACAGCGAGGGACCGCGTCATGAAGCGCGCCTTCGCACTCGGGCTCGCCGGAATGGTTTCCGTTGGCGCACTCGCCTGGACCGGGCTCGTCTTCGCAGGCAACGCGTCTACCCACGCTGCTCACGACCTCGGTCGTGAGCCTGCAACCGACCCGCGCATCCGCACCGTCGTCTACTCGCCCGACAACGTTGTCACCGTCCCAGTCCGGCGCGGCATGGTGACGCAGATCGTCCTTGCAGACGACGAAACCGTGACGTCGCAACCTGCGATGGGCAAGGGCGCCGACTGCGCCCGCGAAACCGACACCTGGTGCGTCGTCGCCAGCGGCCAGGACGTTTTCATCAAGCCCAAGACCGGCGCGACCACCAACAACATGGTGCTGGTCTCGACGCGCGGCCGGCGCTACGCCTTCGAGTTCAAGGTATTGCCTGAGCAGGCGGTGTCGAACCCCGTCATGCGCGTGTCGATGGTGATGCCGCCCAAGCCTGTGCCACCGGCCCCGCCGGTCGCACAAGCACCCATCGACCTGGGGCCTCCGCCGTTGACCGCGAAAGAACTCGTGGCCAACCGCATGCGCTCACTGCCCATGGTCCGGAACAAGGAGTACTCGGTGGCTGTCGGCGAGCGCTCCGACGACATCGTGCCGGTGATGGTCTTCGACGACGGCACGAAGACGTATTTCTCGTTTCCGAACAACCGTCCGCTGCCAACTCTCTTCGAGTCTCTCGCCGATCGAACCGAGGAAATGGTCAACGCCCACATGGAAGGCGACCAGCTGGTCGCAGACCGGGTGGCCAGGCGCTTCCTTCTTCGTTTGGGCAACAGCGTCGTGGCGATCATCAACGAGTCGTTCGACATCGACGGTGTCGCACCCGTCGATGGGACCACGGTCCCCGGCGTCAAGCGCTCGATGCGCGCTGCGGCAACGACTGCGGGTTCAGGGACTGCACAAGGAACCCCGCGATGACTCAACCGAACGTGATCGAGCCCCTCGAGGGCGAAGCCGTCATCCCCGGCGTGACGACCGAGAAGCCCAAACGCACGAACATCCGGCAGCTGGTCGCCGTCGCGGTGCTGGCCATGTCCGTCATGGGCGTGCTGGGCTACACGGCCGTCAGGCACTTTGCCCACGGCGCGAGCGCCGACACGCCGGACAAGACCGCCGCGCCTGATGTGGCCTCGGGCCGCGTCGCCAAACTCGACATGACGCCACCGCCCACCAAGGCGACGAACAGCGCGCCTGTTCCTCCTGCGTCGGCATCCGGCGTGCGCGTCGGAGAAATCGATCCCGACGCCACGCCGATCCCGCTGCGCGGTGCCGGGGCAGGCGGGAGCGGCCAGGCCCAGAAGGTCATCAGCCCCGAGGACGCGCCCATCTTCGCGGCAGGCGCCGCGCCTGACATGCGCGGAGCGGGGCAGCGCCCCAGCGGCACTCCCGACGCAAAGTCTGCCTCCGCCCTGGAGAACTACCAGAAGCAGGTCGGCCCGCTCGTGCAGCAGCTGCAGCGCCTAGCCTCCGGTGAGGCCGGCGCCGCTTCAACGTTGGCCGCAGCGTCGATGAATAGCACTACCGCGAACACCACGCCCGCCGCCGGTCCCTTGTTCGGCACGCTGGAGCGCAGCGCCACCCCAACGGTCCAAGCCAAACTGCTCGCTGACCGCAGCCTGATCGTCCCCAAGGGGACGTTGTTCACCTGCAGCCTCAAGACCCGTGTCATCACCGCCACCAGCGGCCTGGTCGGCTGCCAGGTGATGCGCAACGTGTTCTCGGACGACGGACATGTGATGCTGATCGAACGCGGCTCGCACCTCGACGGCGAATACCGCGTCGTCCAGGTCCGCCCTGGGCTCACGCGCATCCCGGTGCTGTGGACGCGCGTGCGCACGCCGACCGGCGCCTTTGTGGACCTGGACTCACCGGCCACCGGCCCGCTAGGCGAGAGCGGCATCGGCGGCTACGTCGACAACCGCTGGATGGAGCGCATCGGCGGCGCCTTGCTGCTGTCGCTGGTCGACGACGCCGTGCAGCTCGCGGCCTCTCAAGGCTCGAACGAGAACAACGGCAACAACAACACGCTCGTGCTGCCCAACACGACCGCGCAGGGCTCTAAGCTGGCCGAGAAGGTCCTCGAAGCCACGATCAACATCCCGCCGCTGCTGTACCAGAACCAGGGCGGGGTGGTTGGCGTCTACGTCGCACGCGACATCGATTTCTCGTCGGTCTACGAGCTCAAGCCGAGCCAGACCCAGATGAGCCAAACTCAATGAGCAACGTCCTGGACTTCCACGTCCGCGAGGACGCCACCGTGGTCGAGCACATGAAGCTGTTCAGGCCGATGCTCGAACCCGACGACGTCAACGAGGTCGTCGTCAACCGGCCCGGCGAGGTCTGCGTCGAGCGCTCCGGCCGCTGGGACTTCTTCGACGTGCCCGGCCTGACGTTCGAGCACTGCCGCAGCCTCGCGACCGCGGTGGCCACGCTCACCGGCCAGCACACGAACGAACGTTCCCCGTTGCTCGGCGCGCAGCTCCCGACTGGGGAGCGCATCCAGTTCGTACAACCCACCGCGACGCCGGCCGGCACGATCGCCATCTGCATCCGCAAGCCCTCGACCTTCCTGCCGCGGCTGGACGACTTCGAACGCCGCGGCCTCTTCGAGCGCATCCGCGCGACGACAACGAAGTTGCGGCCGTTCGAGGAAACCCTGCTCGAACTGAAAGAGAAGCGCCGCTACGCCGAGTTCATGCGCGCGGCCGTTCACCACCACCAGACCATCGTCGTCGCCGGCAAGACCGGCTCGGGCAAGACGACCTTCATGAAGGCGCTGGTCGAGGAGGTCTCGCGCCTGGAGCGTCTGATCACGATCGAGGACGCGGCCGAGTTGCTGTTGCCCTCACACCGCAACAAGCTGCATCTGTTCTTCTCGAAGAACGCCCAGGGCGCCTCCGACGTGTCGGCCAAGCAGCTGCTCGAGGCCTGCCTGCGCCTGCGCCCGGACAGGATCTTCCTGGCCGAGGTGCGCGGCGAGGAGGCCTACTACTTCCTGCGCCTGGCCGCGTCCGGTCACCCGGGCAGCATCACCAGCGTGCACGCCGGCAGCTGCGAGCTGGCCTTCGAACAACTCGCGCTGATGGTGCGCGAGTCGCCCGCCGGCGGCGGCATGACGATGCCCGAGATCAAGCAGCTCGCCCGCAGCGTGGTCGACGTCGTCGTGCACTTCGACAACGATGCCGACGGCCGTCACATCACCGGCATCCACTACGACCCTGAAGCACGTCTGCGGAGCAACGCATGACGGCGAAGACCACGGGGAAGATCAAGGCCAGGCGAGCGGCCCTCGCCGCCGCAGCGTTGCTGTACGTGGCCGGCGCCGCGGCCGGCACGGCCTACGGCAGCGCGGCCTTGTACCAGCTGTTCCACAAGATGCGGCCGACGAATCTGCATCTGACGACGACGTACCGCTACTGGGAGATGGCCGCTGACGACAAGGCTGAGCAGAAGAAGCTGTTCCTCGCGGTGTTCGTTCCGGCCGCAGCGCTCTTCTTCGCGATCCCGATGGCGATCGCCTCGATCGGTCCGAAGCGACGCGACCTGCACGGCTCGGCGCGGTTCGCGAACCGCATGGAAGTCTTGAAGGCGGGCCTGCTTGGGACTTGCGGCATCCTGCTCGGCCAGTACCAAGGCGAGTACCTGATCCTGCCAGGCCAGCAGTCCGTGCTGCTCGCTGCGCCCACGCGCAGCGGCAAGGACGTTGGTGTCGTGATCCCGAACCTGCTGGCGTGGCCGGATTCCACCTGTGCCGTCGACGTCAAGGGTGATCTGTTCAAGCGCACCGCTGGCTTCAGGGCCCAGCATGGCCAGGCCGTCTTCGCCTGGGCACCGTTCGGCCTCAGCTCCAAGAAGGAAGACCCGGCGAACCCTGCGATCTGCCGCACGCATTGCTACAACCCGCTGTCATACGTCCGCACCGATCCGAACCAGGTAATCGGCGACCTGCTGGCGATTGCACAGATCATGTACCCGACCTCGGAGCGGTCCACCGCCACCGAACGGTTCTTCAACGGCCAAGCGCGCAGTCTGTTCCTCGGACTGGCCCTCTACCTGGTCGAGACGCCCGAGCTGCCGCGAACCATCGGCGAGCTGCTGCGTCAGTCCAGCGGCAAGGGCAAACCGGTCACGGATCACCTTGGCCAACTCATCGCAAATCGTCAAGAGCAGGGCCAGCCACTCTCGGATGCGTGCATCGACGCGCTGATGCGCTTCCTCTCGAACTCCGAGAACACGCTCACCGGCATTCTGTCCACCTTCAATGAACCGCTGCTGGTCTTCACCGAGCCGCTGGTCGATGCATCCACAAGCAGCAACGACTTCTCGCTGCAGGACCTGCGCAAGAAGCGCATGTCGGTCTACGTGATCATCCCGCCGCCACGGCTCCCGGATGCTGCGGTCCTGCTCAACCTGTTCTTCTCGCAGCTGGTCAACCAGAACACGGACCAGATGCCGGAAGACAACCCTGCGTTGAAGTACCAGTGCCTGCTCGTGCTCAACGAGTTCACCGCGATGGGGCGGGTGGCGGTCTTTGCCAAGGCGCTCGGCTACCTGGCCGGCTACAACCTGCGCTGCCTCACCGTGATCCAGGCCGGTAGCCAGCTTGATTCGGTCTACGGCGACAAGGACTCGCGCTCGATGGTGACCAACCACGCGGTGCAGATCCTGTACGCGCCCAGAGAGCAGCGCGACGCCAAGGAGTACAGCGAGATGCTCGGCACCTTCACCGAGAAGTCGGAATCCAAGGGCAGGTCCAACAGCAACGGGCCACGTGGCGGCAGCAGCACGTCCTCGAACGTCTCGCCGCAACGCCGCGAGTTGTTGCTGCCGCAAGAGTTCAAGGAACTCGGGATCGACCGCGAGGTGGTGCTGCTCGAGAACACCAAGCCGATCCTGGCCGACAAGATCTGCTACTACACGGACCCGACCTTCATGTCGAGGCTGCTGCCGCCGCCCGAGCTGCCGTTGATCGACCTGGATCTGCACCGTGCCCGCATCGAGCAGCGCGTGCGACTGGCCACGGCGGGCGAGGCGGTCGCACGCGAGCGGCTCGCTGCGAACTTCGAGCGGCTGCCCACGCTTGGGGCCCAGGCCACGCGCGAGCAGCTCTCGCAGTTCATCTCCGGGTTCTTCGAGGAACTCGCCGCACGACAGCGCCTGCAGGTCGACGTCGCCGCAGAGGCGGTCGCCCTGTGACTCCAACAGAAAGCGAACTTCAAATGATCATGTTGACTTCCATCGAATCGAACACGCGAACCTCTATGCCGCTTGTTGTTGCGCTTGCGCTGGCCATGTCGGCCTGCTCCTCACCCCCGCAGGCGCCGACCGTCGACGACTCGAAGAAGCGGCCAGTCAACGTGAGCCAGGCCATCGAGGTGCAAAGCTGCCGCAGCGAGCTCGCGGCCACCCGGATCGTGCTCACCGAAAGCATCGATCGCCCGCGCATCATCACCGTGCCGGCGAAGCCATTGGACGCGGTGCCGACGCCCAACCAGGTCTTCGTCATCAACTTCCCGCTCGGCTCGGCGACCGTCGAGCTGAGCGCGGCCGAACAGGCCAGGCTGGTCGAGCAGGCGCGCACAGCGAAATTCATCGTGATCCGCGGGCGAACGGACGCGACTTCCGACTCCCTCGCTGAAACCAATCTCGCGCGCCGCCGTGCCGAGGCGACGTACAGCTACCTCACGACCTCGCTCAAGATCGCGTTGCCGACCGAGGGCATCCGGATGTCGTGGCAGGGCGCCGGCGATCGCGCGCAGCCGGAGGACACCACTCAAGCCCGACAAGCCAATCGGCGTGTCGAGATCGAGCTCTACCCGGTCAAGCCGGCTGTACAGGTACTCGCCGCCGCGACGTCCTGACTTCGCCCGTTGCGCCAACTCAAGGAGCCTGTGATGCAAGCAGATAGCCAGCCCGAAAGCAAGGCAGCCAGCCCCGCGGCGAACCAGCCGCGCGACGCCGGCGCCGAGGCAGTCGCCAAGACCCCAAGCGTGCGCTTGTCGAGCCTGGGCGAGGGGTTCGACGCCGGTGTGAACGATGCGACGAACCACGTCGAGATCCGTCGCAGGGCCCTGCCGACGTACAGCTTTGCCAACGACCATGCAATCGATGTTTTCGCGGCGCAGCGCAAGCTCTCCGAGGTCGACCGCGAAGCGCTGCACTCGCTCGAACGGGTCGCGCAAGCGAAACGACAGCGTGAGGTGGCAGACGAGCCGCCCGTGCGCGAGTTGGCCAGCACGCGCACAGCCACCGGGTTGACAACGGACAAGCAGGGCCCGGACGGTGAGCACTTGACCATCCGTGATGGCGCAATCGGTGCCGCGTACGCCGCCCAGATCATGCACGCGGGCGGACCGCTGGCTCACAGCGCGGTGCAGGCCGTGGGCATCGCAGATGCGGTGAATGTCGCCGCCGACGTGGCGCAGGGCAGGGAGGTGCGTGCCCTCGACGTGGCCAGCGCGTCGGCGAGCGTGGCCATGACGACCGGGCTGGGTGGCCCGGCCGTGCAGCTCGCCGCTCAAGGGGTTGCGGCTGTCGGTGCGGTCGACGCTGGGCGTCGTGCGCTGAACACGATTGAAGAGAAGGTAGGTGATAGGGAAGACTTTGCGCAGTGGCACATGGACTACGCAGCGCGCCACCGCCCGCACGATGCCGCGGCGCCGACCTCCGCTGCAGCAGCACCCGCGAGTTCCGACAAGCCCGTGCCCGACCAGCAGATGCCGACGGTGGTCACGAACTCGATCGAACACGTCTCGGCACGCGAACTCCAGGCCGAAGGCCCCGACACCGCCGAGCTGCGCAAGCGGCTCCTCGCCGACCGCTCATCCACTGGACCCGGACCGTCGCCATCCTCCCCATCACCATTGCGCCCGGACACTGGAGCGGCCTCCGCGGCTTCGACAGAAGCCGCTCGCGAGAAGGAAGACCGCGACCGCGAAACCATCGCCCGCATGACGCGCCCCGAACTCGACGAGTACGCGGCGGCTCGCAAGGTCTCAGAGGAGCGCGTCGACCAGGTACTGCGCGCTGCGCAGCGGCGCATCGAGGCCGAGGCCGATCGTCCGGGTGTACGTGCCTACCCCCCGCTCGAGGAGCGTTTCAACATCAAGCGCCATCTCCTGCGGCGCGACTACGAGTTCCGCGACCAGCCCGGCAAGGTCGCGTTCACCGAGCGTTGGTTGAGCATGAAGTCGACCGCGCACTCGGTCGCGGTCGTCAAGGCGATGGTCGACCGCGCCGAGGAACGCGGCTGGGACGCGGTGCGGGTCAAGGGCTCGGCCGAGTTCGAGCGGCAGGTGTGGATCGCCGCGACGGCTCGCGGCATCAAGGCCTTGGGCTACGAGCCCACTGAAGGCGACCGCCTGACCATGGCGCATGAGCGCGAGCGCCTCAACGCAGAGCGAGGTCGGGCGCATGCACAGGACGGCGGTACAACGCCGGCCCGGGCAGACCTGAGCGGACGCCAGCCTGTAGAGGCCGCTGGCGAGATCCCTCGCGACTTGGCTCGCCGGCCCGGGTTTGCGCGGCGCGTGTCGACGCAGTCCGATCGACCCGAATCCGCACCGCGCGAGCCGGCTATCGCCCGTGCCCTCAGACCGCTGCTCGTCGAGCGTGGCGACTCGGCTGAGGACATAGCGGCCATCGTCGCCATTGCGGCCAAGCGGCTCCAGCAGGATCGCGTCTACGTCGGCAAGGTCGTCGGACACGGCGAAGCACCGTACCAGTTCGACGAGAAGAACGCACCGAACTACTTCTTGAGGCTGGCCACACCAAGCGGCGAGAAGACAGTCTGGAGCGTCGACCTGAAGCGAGCCCTCGACGAAAACAGCATCAAGGTTGGCGACAGCATTGCGCTCGAACATCGCGGCGTCACGCCGGTCTCTGTCGCGGTTACGGACCGTGACGAAGTGGGCCGCGTCACCGGGCAGCATGACGAGGTCGTCAAGCGCAACACCTGGCACGCGGTCCCCATCGAGCAGCTGCGCGCCGAGGCGCTCGACCGCTCGGCGTTTAACCGACCGCGCGCCGTCGAGCCGGACCTTTCGGGTGAAGTCGCTGAAAGGCCGCTCGCGGCAAAGCAGACGCAGGCCGTCGAGCAAGAGCGTCAAACCGAACCGCGTTCACACGCTCGTGACGCACTCGTCTTCGAAGCGTTGGAGGTCGCGTTCGCTGCGAAGAACGTGCCACCGGAGCTTCGCGATGACTTGCGCAAGCACGTTCAGAAAGAACTCGATCTGCGCAGCGTCCGCGGAGAGGCGATAGAGGTTGGCGTCTTCGATCCGGGAGCGCCGCGACAGGTTGCGCGTGCCGTGCGCGTGCCGCAGCGTCAGCCACAAGCGCATGACCGCTCGCGTTAGCCGCTCAATCCAGACAAGCGTCTTACGCCATGAATGAACCACTGACTCTCGATGAACCGCCCGAGCCCGCTGCGCGCGGCGATGAGTACCTTCACCGTTTTCGGATCAACGGCGTACGTCGGTTCGATTGGGGGCTGGTGGACCCGGCGCTGGCGGTCGGCTCCCGCGTTGTCGTCTGGCACCTTGCGGCGCCGTTTCTTCGTCAATGGGGCAACGGCGCGGGCGCGCCTTGTGCGCTGCCCGAGCGAGCGGGCGCGCGCGCCACGGTGGTCGCTCGAATGAACGTTGCGCAGGTTCGCTTCATGCAGCGGTTCTACGCCATGAACCTTCTTTACGACGTCCCTATCGTGCGGGTGATTTTTGACGATGCAACGGTGGAGATCGACGGGCAGGCCTCCTTTGCAGTCTCGGAGGCAATACCCGCGGCGTTGTGCCTGACCCTGCCGAATGCGCAGATCCCGCGTTCGCACGAACGCGCGACGCGCCTCGGCCTTGACGACATCGTCGGACCCACGGCGGCCAGCGAGTGGATGAGGTTCCGGCGGGCCCGCACGCGATGAGCCATCTTGCGATGCATCTCGCCGGTTGCTGCATTGAGCGGCATGATGTCATCGTCTCGTGCCGAAGCGAGAACACTCTGTACGCGGTACTCGTGTGAGCGGGTCATGGCCCTTGACGTGAATGAAGCCGCCGCGTCCCCGAAGCGCCGCTGGGTGACCAGCGTCGACCTTGGCGAGTTGCGCCCGCATGTCGAGCGCGCGAGCGCATCAGCCGGCGTAGGACCCTCAACGTGGCTGCGGGACCTGGTCATGAGGGATCTCGCCAAGAGAGCTGAGCAGCTGCCCGGTTGCGCAGTACCCGAGCCCAACATACCGGCCAATCAGCCCCTGGTTTACCGCGCATGGCTGGACGCAGGGCTGGCAGCCAAGCTGGACGAGCGACGGCGGCGCGACGGTTTCCGATCGCGAGCGGCCGTTCTGCGTGCGCTCATAGATGGAGTGGGGATAGCGCAAGGCGATGGCATCGGCTCGGGCGCGCTGGGCATGAGCGATGGTGGCCGCGGCGTGTCACTTCGCGAGGTCGTCGATGCGCTCGGGGCCTCCAACTACCAATTGGTCTCTATCGGTCGCCACATCAACCAAGTCGCCAAGATGCTTCGGGCGGTGCCGGGCAAGACCACGGCGACCGACTGCTTGGTGCTTGAAGCCGCAGCGACAGCGATCCGCCAGCACGTCGGCCAAGCTTCGAAGCTGGTCGGCCAACTGCGTCCGATGCTTCGGCGTGCGGACTGACTGGCGGCACGATAAAGGACCCCGCGATGAGCGACTCGATCAACGACGGCATGCTGCGCGAATGGGGTACGCGGCTCTTTTTCGGCATGCCGAAGAAGGGGAAGCCCCAGCGCGGCCGCCTGCCGCTGGTCGTGGGCGCTGCTGCCGCGGTGGTGGTGCTCAGCGGCATGGAAGTGCGCCAGCGCGTACGCGCCGCAGTTCGCCCCGGCGCGAGCCAGGTCGTGGTCAAGATCTCCGGCGGCGGGCGCGGCATGTTGGCGATCGCCGCACACATGCGCTACATCAGTCGCCAAGGCAAGCCCGAAGTCGGTGGCCGGGGGGAGTCGCTTGAGCTGGAGGACGAGAACGGCGGCAAGATCTCGGGTGCCCAGGCAATCAAGGATCTTCATTTCGACTGGCGGTATGCGGGAAGCTACGTGCCCGACGACACAAAGCGCCGTGAGGCCTGCAACATCGTGCTGTCGATGCCGGCGGGCACGCCTTCGCTTCATGTCCTCGACGCAGCCCGAGAATTCGCGCGTGAGACCTTCGACGGCCACAAGTACGTCTTCGTGCTGCACGAGGACACCGACTCACCGCATGTGCACTTGGCGGTCAAATCAGAGCGGCGCGACGGCGTTCGCTTGAACCCCCGTAAGGCCGATCTGCAGCGTTGGCGCGAGCGCTTCGCTTCCAAGCTGCAGGACCGGGGTGTCAACGCCATCGCAACCCGTTCGTCGACGCGCGGAGTACGGCGCGTGCCGCGCGAGTTGTGGCACGCCAGAAAACCCGAAGGAACGGTACGAAAGCGTCTGCGAGAAGTCAGCAACTCCGCCGCGGCTCGCAGACACGCGATCGAAGCCTGGGGTGGAGTGGCGACGGCGCTGGCGAATTCGGCGGACCAACCCGACCACGAGCTGGCCCTGGATGTGGTGCGCTACGTCGGCGAGCAGTTCGGTAGACCAGTGCTGGAGCAGCTGCGCCGCGGCATCGGACGGCCAGGAAGCGTGCCCGAGTGGTAAACGCGGTTCCAGTCGACATGGATGCGATCGGCGCCGACGGGTGCGCCGTCCGGAAGGGTCTCCCGGCTGATCATGGCGTCACGCGTTGCAGGGCGCGGACCTGGTTGACGCCTGCATTGCGCGACTTGCAGGGGCAGCGACATCAGCGCCGTCGTGCCACTCCTGCAGGCTTGCGATCGTCAGCGAACATCCCGAACAGCGGCGCATCTTCAGCAGCCTGATCGTGGGACGCCTTGACGGATCGATGGACGCCGCTACCTTGGTGTCTAGGCGGACTGTTCTTTCAAGGCCTGCAGACGCGCGCTCGCTTCCTTCTTCCCAATTGTCTTGAGTTCGGCAATCGCGGGCAGAAAGCGTTCGCGCGGACGAGAGTCACCGGCTTCCCAGTTATAGACCGATTGACCCCCAACACCGACCAGGAGCCCGAACTGTTCTGCGCTCAGTCCAAGCCGCTTGCGGTTGGATGCGAGGCCCTTTGCGCTGAAGCGCAAGCCCGTCTTGGACGGCGCACCGGGCGTCACCTCCACAGCCTGCGCTTGTTTCTTCGCGAGCGACTTGTTCAGGACGCTCAGCTCCTTGTTCGCCGCCACTGCCCGGCGTTTTAGCTCGGCGATGTCGGATCGCTGTGTTGTCACTGCTTTGCGAAGGCCCGCAATCTCGTTGCGAATCTCTTTGCGTGCGACGCGAATGATTTCCTCTTTGAGGATGGATGCAATGTTTGGCATGCGAGGATTCTGCGGCTTGCGGCCAACGGGATCAAATCGTTGTCTGACCCGTGACCTCTCCATACCCTACCACTGGTAACCACGATGGGTTGACGGCTCAGACTGATTGCTGACTTTCATGAGCGCGTCAACCACAGACTGCTCTCACCAAGAGCGGAACTCCTGCGCCACCTGCGAAGTTCAGCCGAGATGAATCGCAGCCGCTCTCTGAGGGCGAGCTACTGTTCGGCTTTCTCCCACATCGGTCGGCCCACTCGCTGCTTCGTCTTCCGGCGCCGGCAATTCACGATTCGGGAATGCCGGAGTGAGACGCGTCGAACAACTCTCTCGAGAAATCATTGGCGCTTGATAAACGCACCCTTGAGTCTGCGTGCAGCTACTCGTCGACTTCGATATCGACTTCAGCCTCGACGCCAACAGCCTGGGCTTGAAGCTCAGCGATCGCCACGCGCAAGGGCTCGTAGATAGCGATCTCGCCGCCGAGCATCTCGAAGGTTACGGCCAGCGAGTAGCGTGCGACTGAGTCTGGATCGCGGCTCCAACCTTGATGTCCGACTACCGCAATGCAGAAGTGATCGGGAAGTGCGTTCGAGCGAACGATCGCCCAGTCCTTTTGCACCGTTCCGCTGTTGCGCTTGTGATCGCGGATAGCACCCCACTGCGGCTTCTCGTGCAACGTCCAAGGCAGGGCTGAACCCGGCAGCGGGTCGTCGCCTTTGGCTGCGTCCTTGAGCGCACGCACGCGAAAATCGTTCAATCCTTCGCCGAGATTACTGGTCTTCCAATCCACCCAGGTCGACAGATAGCGACGAAGATTTCGGCGAGTGCGGCGTGGCTGCGCGACGTAGGACAGTGTGATGTCGATGCGAATCTCGAAGTCATCCGCCTGCTGGCGCATGGCGGGCGGGATCGGCACTTGATAGATGCGGCATTCGGCCGCCCTGATCTCGGCCTCACCGCTGGTGATGAGGGTGGTGCGGTGGTCGGTATTGGTGGTCGCCCGGTGTTCGTCGGGGATGCCGTACCCCAGACAGCGCAGTGCATGCGATGCGGAGTTCAGCAACGATTCCTTGTCCGCCAGCGATAGGCCTTCAGCCGGGTCCCGCAGCTTTGTCAGGATGGCTTCTGCCCACCCGGGCCATTGCGCCGACTGCACTACCAGTGCCCGGTACAGCAGTGCGGTTTCAGCAGGGAGCATCCGTTGCACATGCGCGGCGATACGTGCGACCTTGGGTGCCGCAAAGGAGGTTCCGCTCGCGTCGCGATCAGACGCCGGGCCAGGTGCGTGCAGGGTCGACCGAACCAACTCCGGACAAGCGGCGGGTACGCGGCCGCCGCCTTGGATGTCGGGCGGATCGTTCTGCGTGCGGACGGCATCGCCGCCATAGGCGACAACCTCGGGCTTGATCACGTTCCAGATGCCCGGGCCCGTACGGGAAAAGGCCGATGGGTCGTTCAACTGGGCCGCGAACGTCCGCCAACCGTTGGCTTCTGCCACGTCGTAGGCGACAGAGCCGACTGTCAGCGCCTGAAGACTCTGGCCGGGATTGGCAACGCGACAGGCGTCCTCGGAGAGGTATGCCGGATAGGCTCTCCCTGCACCCAGATGCTCGCGGATACCGATGAAAGGGGCATTGCCCTGCAGCGGCAAGTTCCCAGCGCTCTGTACGATCAGTACATCGCGCTCATTGCACAGCTGATCGATCTCCGCCGCCCATGAGGACATGTAGCGAGTGCGGCAGTACCCACGTGCGTTGATGGAATGGTTAAAGATCCGCGTTTTCCGGACGCCGTCGTTGAAGCGCTCGACAGCCTGACGTATCGCCTCGGGCGGGAAGAGTTCGACCGGCATCGAGTTCTGCGCATTCAGGACGCGTGCATTCTGGATCCAGAACAACGATTCCGGCGCGCCGGCCTTCGGCACCACTTCGCCATAGAGAACCGCCCCAGCCACTCGGGTCCCGTGTCCGCCGGGTGCCACCTCGTCGCCAACGGCCGCGGCCGGCGTACCGGGCAGAAAGCAATGCGAACTCGCCTGATCGACGGCCGGCTGCAACAGAGCGTGCCCTTCCTGGATGCCACTGTCGATGACACAGACAGTGGGTGCGTCCTCGTTCGGTGGACTGGGTGTCGCCTGTTCTTCTGCCTGACCGGCAAGCTCGGCCGCGGTCTGCGGAAGGACGATGTCCTCCGGCTCCACCACCTCGAAGATGTATGGGTAGTTGAGAACGAAGTCCTTCAGCCCTTTGCCTGATATTCGCAGCCGAACCGTGAAACTGTCGGGTAATACACCCGCATCGAACGCGCCGCCGTCGATGTTGTGCAGGATCGCTGCCTGATAGAAGTCTCGGAAACTCTCGATCTGGCCTTCGCGCTCGATCCTCAGCGCCTCCCAGGCATCGTAGGCTTCAAAGCGCGCCTGTGACCAGACCAGTTCCTTCTCAGCCCACGAGGCGTCGGTGTCCCGCTTGCCGCGCTTGGGGCGCGGAGGGATGTCCTGTGGACCCGCGCACGCGACTCCTACGTCGACGATGAAGGTCTGATCTTCCTGAATGGCCTGCCACTGATCGAACAGTCGTTCCGAGAGAATGCGTTCCAACCGGTCGGTCTGGTTCGGATCGTCGTAGAGCTCGTGAACGCTGGCGATGGTGGCCGAGCCGTGGACATTGACCGAGAACCCGTCGACCATCTCGGTGAACAGCGCCACGTCGATGTCGTGGGAGGCGACGATGACGTAGCCTTCTTCCTGTTCCGCGACGATCTCGAAGTCGAAGCGCTCGCGCAACACGTCCAGATCGAGTCCAGTATCGACCTTCAGCAAAATCGGAATGCCGTTCGGAATGACCGGCAAGGCCTGATCTTCGCGTTGGGTTTGCTGCTCCTTCCAGCGGTCGGACAGCGCATGGGCTGCACCACGCAGCGTGTCGCTATGGGCCTCCCGGGCATTGCGGTTGGCGAGTGTCTGAGGGTTGGTTTTGCCGCCGCCTCGAAGTCGCGCCCGCCCTTCGAACCGAAGCAGGAGTGGAAGATGCTCGAAGTTGTGCTGCCCTGCCATGCATCAGGTCCGCTTGGCCGTGTCGTGGCGCTGCAGCTCTTCGATGGCCTGCATCAGCATGGTGCGGGTCAAGACCTTGCCTCCGGCAAGCACGGCGGCTTTTGCAGCGTCTTGTGCCGCCTTCACGACCATCGAGGCCGACGAACCACTTAGCCTTGCAACGAGTTCATGCCACTGAAGCTGTTCGCAGCGGACCGCTGAAAGCGTGAGGCGCAACAACCTCTCGATTTCGACTGGACCAGGGAGCGGGATCGAGAACACATCGTCGAAGCGACGGAACAAGGCGGAGTCGAGTGCGGATTCCAAGTTTGTCGTCGCCACGAGCAGACCGGGCGCGTCGTATTCCTCCATCAGCTGAAGAAGAGTGTTGACGATCCGGGACACCTCGCCGATGTCCTTCGAAGCGGTGCGCGATCGGGCAATGAAATCGCACTCGTCAAGCAGCAGCACGCAAGGCTTCTCCCGCGCCGCGGCGAAGATGGAGCGTAAATTCTGCGCCGACTCGCCGAAGAACGACGAAATCAGCACGTCAAATCGCACCTTCATCAAAGGCAAGCCTGTGTTCCAGGCAAGACGCTTCGCGCCGAGCGACTTGCCGCAGCCAGGTGGACCGTAGAGCAGCACCGTCTTGCGTGGCTTCAGCCCGACGACGCGCAGGCGATCTCGTGCCGCGTACTCCGCCTCAATTCGAGCAAAGCGTTGCTCGACCGCGTCCGGCAGCACCATGTGGTGCTCCAGCTGATCGTGCGGGATCAGCGTGGCAAGCGTCTCTCCATGACGGCGACTCAAGGGAAGCTCCTTGAGTGTCCGATCGACATCGGTTGCGGCGGGCTGCGATGCAGGCCGCTTCGCCTTCGGTTGTCTCAGGATGGCCTCGAGCTGGGCGGCCAATCGGACATGTCCGGTTTTGCGTTCTGCCTCCACTATCTTCGGAGCCAGGCGATCGAGATCTCTGTGCGAACCATCGGCGATGGCCCGCACGACTCTCTTCAAAATATCAGCGTTCATGCGGCATCACCTCGATCTGACTGTCCTTCGCGACCTTGAAGATCTAGCGATGAATGGGGTTGCATCTTTAAGTCTCGCGGATCGGGCATGCGAATCAGCGGTGCCGAAGAGCGGCTGTCCATTGACATCATGCAATGCACGGTTCAGGCCCTTCCATTGCGTTGCGCGGTCACATGAAGGGTGACTTGCGCCTGACGCTGCAGATGGGCAATGACGGCGAACAAGTTGCGCGCCTGCGGATTACCGGTCGGACCGAACATTCGAATCAGACTCTTAGGAGACAAACCGGCCTCGGTGCCGAGGCGCTCGAACCCGATCGTTGCCTTGATGTAGTCGCGCAGGATCGCTTTGCCGGCATCCACGTCGCCAGACAGCATGGTCTCTATGCCATCCTTCAGCAGACCGTCACGAAACTTCGAGTCTGTCTGAACCCTTGCAAGGATCGTCTCTCTGAAGTCACGCGTCAGCGCCATAGCTTCGGTCTTGGTCGCACGTTTAGCCTCCACTGCTGCAAACAGATTTTAGTAGCACTTATGTTACTACCTCGCAAGCCGCGGGCGCTCCTGACCATCCCTGAGCCGGAGCTGCCTCAACTTGACTGCTGCAGGGTTCAACCGGACGACTGGACTGGGACCGAAACCGGGTGCTGAGTTGCCGAAGCGGTACTGCAGCAACCTCTGCAGAACAGTCGCCCGCAGACGTCGAGCGAACGTTTGAAACTGGCCGATTGCTCACCTCCAACCGGGAGCTGATGACCGACAGTACCGAGCGCGGGGAAGGGGATCAGGCTTCGAGATCATTGTCATCGTCAGATGGTGCCGCATGTCTTCCGTTCACATGTGCCCAGAAGGCAGACTTGCGTCCGTGGCGCAGCCGAATCTCGGCTTCGAAGTCTTCGTGCGACTGCAATGTCGTCAGCCCGACTCCTAAGCCTGCGGCCTCGCGCAGCCTCATCAAGTAGCGGGCACCGTGCCCATAGGCCCGCGCATAGCCGCGTTCAAGAATCCCAATCAGGAGCGCGCGATAGACGACCGTCTCACCGAGCCAGCACTCGTGCGTCCTAAAGTCCTTCGCCAAGGGCACGAGATCCGGGTAGTTTTTACCGTCGATGCGGGCCGGCTCCGCCAGCACTCGAGCCTCGGCCGCTTCGACGTCACCGAGTTCCAACAGGAGGGTAGCTGCCGCGACCGGATCCGCATGGTCGAGGGCCACTTGGCGGGCATGCGCCTGTGCTGCGGCGCGGTCGGCCTCCAACAAGTGCTCGAGCCATCGCTGCAGGTAGAAGACCACGGGACTGCGCTCGAACATCTGCTGTCGGATCGGCAGGCTCTCCTCGAAGCGCCCCAGCCGCTCCAAAGCGTCGGCAAGCAGGCTCTGCCTGCTGTCTTCCATCTGGCCCCACGATCTCTGCAGCCACTGCAGCGCATCCTCGGCTCGATCGGCGTCCAGATAGGCCTGCGCAAACGACTGTCGCTGCATCGGGTTGGGGTCGGGGCTGTAGCGCAGTACCGCGCGGATCTTCACGTCGGGATCGCCAAGCGCCTCAGCCAGCAGTGACAGCGCAGCCGACAGTTTGTACACGTCAGGAGACCGAACGGTCGCCTTGGTCGGACCATCCAGCGCGGCGTCCATGCGCGATTCGAACTGCGCCGCCAAGGTTCGAAGGGCCGGTTCGTCAAGAAGCAGGTCCGCCCGCCGCAGCAGCTCTTCACGCGCGCCATACTCGTCCGCCAGGAACAACTTCATCAGGCGCGGGGGCCAAGCGTCCGCCGGGGACTCGCACAGCGCCGCGGCTTGCAGCCAATGCCGGCAGGCCGCACGCACCGCATCGCCAACGGCCCCATCGGAATCGTCCGCGTGTTCGAACCATGTGCTGTCGGCCTCGACGAAACTCTCGAACAGCGCCACAGCGGCCGGAGGATCCTTGGGGGCCAACTCGTTGGCGACGTGGTCCAGCCAGGCCTCGAGCATGCTGCCGTACTCACGTGACTCGCGGTAGCCGTGGAACTTGGTCGAGCGGCGCCACGCCGTCAAGGTCTTCTTGAATCCGGCGGCCAGCTTGTCGGGTCTGTCGGCCAGTTGAAGGCGCACCAGGCGCTGTTTCACCGCGTCGTGTGCCTCGGCCAGTTCGAGCAGGACGGCGCACAGGGTGGATGCCTCCTGTCGGTGCAGGAAGGCTTCGAGCGTTTCGGCGGATGCTTTGGGCATGTGCGGCAAGAGAGATGAAAGGGTCAATCGGAAGGCATGCCCTGACTGAGATCCCAGAAGCTCCCTTGCCAACCCGAGATGCGCCCGTGCGTGCCGCAAGCCGCACAGTGCCAGGCGATGATCTCGTCATCGGCCATGCCGGTTTCGACGCGGCGGTCATCGCGCTTGCGGCACTTGAAGCAAGTGGGGCCGGGCGTCTCTTCCGGGCGGTCGAGATCGGAAGCGTGCGCGACCACCGCTGTCACGAAGTCCGCCATCTTGCGTGCCGGCCCCTTTTGGACGGCAATGACTCCCTTGTCATCGAGGTAGTGCCTCGCGTCGATCACGTACATGGCTCGTGCTCCGTTGCAACGCACTCATTGTCTCTGGCTCTGCCTCGCTGGGCGCAACTGCGGCCCGCCCCGACGGTAGCGGCCTGAGCAGCGGGCTCCATCGGCAGGGGCGGGTGCTTTCGCCAAAGCCGCTTTTCGAGGATGTTCGGGAATCCGCCCCAGTTGACATAAGCTATATTGTCATCACTTCCGATAGCTCGCATCAATCAAAAGCGTTTTAATCGTTCCATTGGGTTTTGTCCAGACTGGACGACGTGAGGAGTACACCTCCGCCAACTTGGGCCTAGCAATCTCGCGCGGTCGCGTCGTCGCCTGCCATTGGCCGCGGGCACGCACGTTCGCCCCCCGGACGGTTGTCGAACACTTGAGGTTGAGCGGTGGCGGTTGACTTTGGGAATGATCGATTCCAAAATTGACGGATGCTGAAAGATCCCGCGTCCTCGACCGTCGTCTCGACCAGAGGTCGACCTCGCGAGTTCGATATGGACAACGTGCTGGACAAGGCCGTTCGGATCTTCTGTGAGCGTGGCTATCACGCCACCTCGATTGGAGACCTGACCGGTGCGATGGAACTCGCCTCTGGCAGTGTCTACAAGGCGTTCAAAGACAAGCGGAGTGTCTTTCTGGCGGCGCTTGATCGTTACAAGACCGTGCGTGACGCCAAGCTTCGCGAAGTGATTGGTACGGCCAAGACCGGCAAGGACGGGGTGAGCAAGGCGCTGACTTTTTATGCCGAATCGTCGCACGGCGCGAGCGGGCGTCAGGGCTGTCTGGTGGTTGGAAGCGCGGCGGAGTTGGCTACGTTCGACGACGAGGTTGCGCAGTGGGTCAAGTCGGCTCTTGTTCGAAACGAGGCATTCATTGGCGAGGTGATCCGGCAGGGTCAGGCGGACGGGTCGATCCCGGCACATGTCGACAGCGCCGCAACTGCTCGGTTGATGCTTTGCCTGATCCAGGGCATGCGGTTGGTCGGCAAGACCGGTCGAACTCGCAAGGAGATGGCGGTCGTCGTCGATGTCGCAATGAAGACGCTGGCCTAAATTTTTTGGCTATCCGGATTTGAGTGTGTTTCCTGCGTCTGACCCGGCCTCCGTCAACTTGGCGTAAAACCGGATTTCATTGTTGTCTTTCTCGCTTCGTTGCGATAAGATGAAACCGGATTTCGCTGTGGGAGAAGAAGACGTGATGTCGACGCGCTCTCAGTCAATGATTGTCACGGTGGCGCTGTCGCCCGTCGAGCCATTGCGGCCTGCCGAGATGGTCTCACCACTCGCCTCGAAGAAGTGCCTTTAGCGACCAGCAGGAAGCACACCATGACCGATGAATTTCGCTACGCCTTTCGCGCCGCAGGGTGGATTCCGACTGGCGGCCGAGGCTATCGCACGCGCCTGACCTTGCGCGATCAAGCCCATCTTCCAGACGCCGACCTCATCGCTGTCGGCGTCGAAGCCGCACGCGCTCGCAACTTCTCCGATGGCTACGTCGCTGTCGGTATCTGGACAAACATCGATCAATACATCGAACCACCGGCATTCACTGCCTCACGGCCAGGCCCGCTCGACGACGTGATCGAGGACAAGGCCGAATATGCGCTTCAGAGCGTCTTGCGGCGCCATCCCGACGACAACAAGCCGATGTTTGTCGATGCCGCGCATTGGGCTGCGCAGGGAATCCTGTTCGACCTGAGCGACCGTGGCGGCTTCGAACTCCTTGATGGCGAACTGGAAGACGACGTTCGGACGGAAATTGTCTCGGTCCTCGCGGCCATCGTCCGACGCGCGATGTCGCCTCGGCACGCCGACGGAGCCACAGCATGAGCCGTTCGTAGACCCATGCCCCCATGGCCCCATGCCAGCGAACATCCTTAACCTCCCCGACTTCAAAGTGCAGCGGGTCGAAGAAGCTGACCACGACTACCACATCACCGCTGAAGTCTCGAACCCGCCTGGCGATTGCGTCGGCTGCGGTTCTGCGCGTCTGATCGGCCACGGCCGCAACGAACACGTGATCCGCGACATGCCGACCCACGGCAAGCGCGTGGCGATCTACGTGGACACGAGGCGGTGGCGCTGCGCCGACTGCGGCAAGACCTTCATGGAGTCGCTGCCGGCAGTCAACGCCAAGCGCGAGATGACCGAGCGGCTGTGCCAGTGGATCGGCCAGCAGAGCCTGAAGCGGACGTTCGCCAGTGTCGCCGACGACACCGGCCTGGACGAGAAGACCATCCGCAACATCTTCCGCGACTACGTGAACGAACTGGAAGCCCAGTTCCGCTTCGAGACACCGAAGTGGATGGGCATCGACGAGATTCACCTCATCCGACCGCGCTGCGTCATCAGCAACATCCATAACAACACCATCGTCAACATGCTCCCGAATCGGGACAAGAAGACGGTGACGAACTACCTCTACAACCTGCAAGGGAAGAAGGAAGTTCAGTACGTGGCGATGGACATGTGGACTCCGTACCGTGATGCCGTCACGGCGGTGCTGCCGGACGCCCGAATCGTCATCGACAAGTTCCACGTTGTCCGCATGGCGAATGACGCTGTGGAGAGGGTCAGGAAGAGCCTGCGCGAGCAACTGACGCCGAAGCAGCGCCGGGGGCTGATGCACGACCGATTTGTGTTGCTCAAGCGCGAGCGCGATCTGAACGACAAGGAGCGGCTGCTGCTGGACGGTTGGACGAAGAACTATCCCGAGCTGGGGGCGGCGTACAGGCTCAAGGAGGGCTTCTATGGCATCTATGAGGGGTCGTGTAGCCAGCAGGCCGCAATTGCGGCCTACGAGGCTTGGAACAAGGCTGTGGTGCCCGAGGTGCGGGACGCCTACTCCGACCTGATCCGTGCCTGGACGAACTGGCAGCCGTGGATTCTTGGCTACTTCGACCACCCGGTGACGAACGCATACACCGAGAGCCTGAACAGCCTGATTCGGGTAATGAACCGGCTTGGTCGCGGCTATAGCTTTGAGGCGCTGCGGGCCAAGATTCTCTTCACCGAAGGCGCGCACAAGAAGACGCTGGCCAGGCCGAAGTTCGAGCGCAGGCGTGAGCCTGTGGTCATGGACTTTGCTGCCGACGACACGATGGGCTACGGCGTGCCAGGTCAAAGCATGGAAGGGCTGGCCAGGATGATGGGCGGGACGCCAGGGAAGAAGACCGAAACACACGAGACGGACGAGCCAGCCAAGAACTACGGGGCCGATATAAACACACTGACCGAGCTGATCGAGGCAGGCAAGCTCTGACTGCTTAAACACAGCCAAATCCGGATAGCCATTTTTTGGCTATTTAGGACACATTCATTCCCTATTTAGGACTGCCAATGACCACAACCACATCCGCCGCGAAGGTGCCGCCGGAGCAAGTCGTCTCCATCCGGATGACTCTCCTCCTGGCCTTCGCCTGCGGACTCATCGCCGCCAACCTCTACTACGCGCAACCGCTGGCCGGACCCATCGGTGTGGCTCTTGGGTTGTCGCCAGGCGCGACAGGGTTGATCGTCACCTTGACCCAGATCGGCTACGGTACTGGCCTCTTGTTTGTTGTGCCACTCGGCGATCTGGTCGAGACGAGGCGCCTCGTGCTGACGCTGATCGGCCTCTCACTCCTGGCGCTGCTGGGAGCGGCAATGTCGATGCATCCGTTGCCGTTCCTGGCGTCGACGCTTTGCATCGGGGTCGCCTCCGTCGCCGTGCAGGTGTTGGTACCGTATGCCGCACACTTGGCGCCGGAGGCGACACGCGGCCGAGCCGTTGGCAATGTCATGAGCGGCTTGATGCTCGGCATCATGTTGGCGCGCCCCGTCTCCAGCTTGATCGCTCAGATCGCGTCGTGGCACGCCGTGTTCTTCATGTCGTCGGGTGCGATGGGCCTGCTGGCCTGGATGCTCAGCCGGACCTTGCCGTCGCGAAAACCTGCATCGACGCTGTCTTATCAGCAGCTGCTGGCCTCAATGGCGCATCTGGCGCGAACAACACCGGTGTTGCAGCGTCGCGCGCTGTATCAGGCGTGCCTGTTTGCGGCTTTCAGCCTGTTCTGGACAACTGCGCCGCTGTTGCTGGCCGGGCCTGGATTCCAGCTCTCTCAGGGTGGTATTGCGCTATTCGCTCTGGCGGGCGTTGCCGGCGCGATTGCATCGCCCATCGCCGGCCGTCTCGCGGACAAAGGCTGGACAAGACCGACGACCGCGTTCGCCATACTCGCAGTGGCGGGTGCCTTCTTGTTGACCCATGTCGGCCCCTATGGCTCACCCCTGTCTCTCGGCTTGCTTGTCGTGGCTGGCATCGTGCTGGACTTTGGCGTCACCACGAATCTGGTACTCGGGCAGCGCGCCATCTTCGTGCTTGGAGCTGAGTATCGAAGCCGACTCAACGGTCTTTACATGGCGACCTTCTTCGCCGGCGGCGCGATCGGCTCGGCACTCGGTGGCTTGGCTTTCGCCCATGGAGGATGGCCTCTCGCGTCTTGGTTGGGCTTTGCCTTGCCCGTCGCGGCTCTGCTCTATTTCGCCACCGAAAGGTAAGCTTTACTGCTCAGCACTTACTCGACATCTGAACATCGACGATATCGCCGGCTGATAGTGACAGGCGCTCGCTGACCCCGCGCGCTCTACGGCGTCCGCTTGTTGAGCCCCGAATGGGACTCGCGTTGGTCTGCTTAGGGTCGGCAGCACCAGCACGCGGCGTTCGACTGCAGTCGCTCACCTCGAAACTTGTCCCGGTCGATGCTTGCCGATCGCGAACGACTGCTGTCGCCGTCTCTGACTTATTCGGTGGCGTTGGCGAAGGTCAAGTTCCAAGGTAGACCGGTCGGTCGGAGCGGAATCCGCCTCCGGCTCCTATGGGTCGGGTGCCGGTGCTCCGTTCGCGCAAAGGGGCGGCAGTTGTGCGACATAGACCTGACGTTGAAAGCTCGATGGCAGCTATGTGAGGAACAGCCGCCACTGGGCGCTGGCACTTCGCGCGCAGCCCACGGCCATAAGCAGCCGATGGCGACGGGCGGCTTGCTGGCGTCTCGTCGCGTCACCGGTGACCAGATTGCTCAGGGGGGCGGCCAGAGCTGCGTGAGCATCCGGCAGGTCCCACATCGAAAGGATTTCACCGGCTTGGAGTTCACGTCGACCACAGCACCCGGTCAGAGGCCGGCTGGGTTCGCGCCTGCAAGTAGGAAGCGTCTGGCTCTTTCTGAGGCCGATACTGCCGCCTGGACAACAGACACACGCAGGCGATGCAACTCAAAGTCGGCGAACTCGCCCGGCGCACTGGCTTGACGGTGCGCCCCCTCCACCACTTCGACCAAATCGGCCTGCTCAAGCCGTCGGCCCGATCCGAGTCTGGCTATCGGCTGTATGGCCGCGACGATGTGGCTCGGCTGCATGGCATCCAGGCCCTGCGCCACCTGGGGCTGCCACTCAAGCAGATCGCGAGCATGCTGGCTGGCGATGGCGAGGCCCTGTCGGTGATCGTGGCCCGCCAGATGCGCGCGCTCGATCATCAGATCGCCCAGGCCAGCGCCCTGCGCGGCCGGCTGGCGCTGCTGATCGACAAGTTCGCGACCGGCAGTCAGCCCGAGATGGGCGAGTGGCTGGACTCATTGGCGCTGATGGCCACCTACGCGCGCTACTTCAGCACCGACGAGATCCAGTTGATCGTGGGCAATTGGCAAGCCCTGCGCGCCGAGTGGGGTCCGCTGCTGGCTCAGATACGGCAGATGATGGACAGCGGCGTGCTCACCACCGACCCCAGGGTGCAGCCGCTGGCCCAGCACTGGATGGGCTTGATCCACCATTGGCTGGGCGGTGACTTCGACTTGATCGAGCGCTGGGGTCGCATGTACCAGGAAGAGCCGCTGGTCCGCAGCGCGCAAACGGCCGAGCCGGAGTTGGTGCACTACATCGAGCAAGCCACTGCGCTGCGCTTGGCCGCCTGGCAACGCCACTTCAGCACCGTCGAGATGAGCCGCTTTCGCCGCGTGGACATTGCGCAGTGGCGCCAGCTGAGCCGCGCGGCCGAGGCTTTGATGGCCAAGGGCTTGCCGCCCTCGTCAAAGCCAGCTCGCGCGCTGGCCGCCCAGTTGCAAGCTCTGATCAGCCACGTGGTGGGTGACGACCCCGTGCAGCTGTTGAGGATGCGCGCCGCCATGGCGGCCGAGCCGCTGCTGCGCGCCGGAGCCATGCTGCCGGAGCCAGTCAGAGGCTATCTGCAGTCTGCAGCCGGCCAAGGGGGGCTTGACCCTCACGCAACGTCAGGCCCGACAGTGGCGACATGAAGCCACGTTCCTCGTCCCCAACCGCATCGTTCCCAAGCGAAAGCCGCCACCCGCCGGAGCAAGTGCTCATCGCCACAGTCGGCTCCGTCGGCGACATGCACCCGATGATGGGCATGGGCATGGCGCTGCAGCGTCTGGGCCATGCCGTGCGTTTCGCCGCCAACCCGGTGCATGCGGCGCGGGTCCAGGCCTGTGGCCTGGACTACCGCGCTATGGGCACCCGGGCCGGCTTCGAAGCCACTGCTGACGACCCGGCCCTGTGGAACCCGCGCACCGCCATGCCGGTGTTTTGGCGCGGCCTGCGGAGCATCCTGCAACACTTGCCCGAGGCCGCTCTGGCCCTGCCACCAGGCCAGCCCGCAACCTTGCTGGTGCACCCGCTGCTGTTGCCCGCAGCGGCACTGGCGCGCGCCAAGCGGCCCGGCTTGCGCGTGGTGGCGGCCTGGTTGGCACCGCAAAACCTGCGCAGCTGCCATGACCCCATGATGGTCGGGCCCCTCCGCATCCCGCTCTGGCTGCCGATGGCGCTGCGGCGCCTCTTGTGGCGTCGCATCGACCGCCGCTTCATCGACCCTGCGCCGTTGCCCGATCTCAATGCCGCCAGGCTGGCATCGGGCCTGGCATCGGTGCCGCACTTCATGCCCCACCTGCAGACCGTGGCCGACCAGTCGATCACGCTGTTCCCGGATTGGTTTGCCCGCAGCGCACCCGACTGGCCGCAACCCATGCTGCGCGGCAGCTTCCCCTTGTTCGAGCCACCGGGCAACGCCGACCTGCCCGCTGAAGTGTTGGCATTTCTGGCAACCGGCCCCGCGCCGGTGGTCGTCACTCTCGGCACCTTTCAGCGCCACGGCGGAGCCGTGTTGACCCGGGTAGTGGAAGCAGTGCGGGCCCTGGGCCGCCGCACCGTGGTGTTGGCCGCCGACCGCGAGCAGCTGGCGCTGCCGACCGCTGCCGATCTGCTGTGGCAGCCCTATCTGCCGCTGCATCGCCTGATGCCGCACAGCGCTGCGCTGGTGCACCACGGCGGCATCGGCACCACGGCCGAGGCGCTGCGTGCTGCCGTACCGCAACTGGTGCTGCCCTGGGCGTTTGATCAGTTTGACAATGCCCAGCGTGTACGGGCATTGGGCGTGGGCCTGACCTTGCCGTCCAGGCGCCTGCGCCCCGACCTGTTGCTGCGAGCGTTGGGCCAGTTGCTGGGTTCAACGGCCGTGGCGGGAGCCTGCCAGAGTGCTGCTGAGCGGCTGCGTGCCGACCCGGGGCTGGATGAACTGTGCCGCCAGCTGATGCATGCGGCCGGCGATTGATCCAGCGATGCCACGCGAATTGCCGAGGCATGCAGACTTCATGCACGCCCTCTGCGCCGACATCGACGGCTTGAGTGATGCCGCCGCGGAGTTCAGCCGCTGCGCAATGAACTACCGCTTTGCGGCCGGCAGATTCGTGGGTCCAAAAACTGAGCGAGAGATTTTGGGGGAGGCCGGTCTTGCGACGCTTGGGATCACTTATCAGCTTGGTACCTGCACGGCGCCGACCTCCCTCACGGCTTCCGACGCTCCAGCACTCTACTTGGGACCTCATCAGCGGCGCATCCACCAAGTGGCTCTCTCGAAGGAAGCGCTTAACCGAGGCGTCGCCGACGCCTGGCGCCTTGACGGACTCCTGTCCTGGGCACTCGGTGTCGGTGCCACGCTAGTGCTCACCCATCCTATCCGTTCGGTCATCGGAATCGTGGTCGCCGTGGGTGTGCACATCGCGCTGTCGCGTCTGGATCTCAGGACCATTGTCCGAAGGCTTCGCGTGTGAGGTTCTCCGGCGGCCCGAAGGAACGGCAGACGACGTTGTCCTCGATGCGCACGCCGCCGAACCGACTCAGGTGCTCGACCATGCCCCAATCTATGGCCGACGCCAGTGGCCGCGCACGAAGTTGCTCCAGCAACTGGGGTATGAAGTAGATTCCTGGCTCGATGGTGACCACCATGTCCGGCTCCATGCGCCTTGTAAGGCGCAGGTGCGGATGATCGTGCGGCGGCATGCGCACACCGTCCTTGTCGTCAGCCATATGCCCGCCGACATCATGGACCTGCAGTCCCAGTAGATGCCCTACACCGTGCGGGAAGAAGACCGAGCTGATCCCCTCGGAAACCATAGCCTCAACGCTCAAGCCCTGAACGAGCCCAAGATCGTGGAGTAGCGTCGCAACCTCACGATGGGCATCGAGGTGAATCTCCACAAAGTCCGCTCCCGGTCGAACCTCATCGACCAGACTCAACTGCGCATGCGTCAGGCCCGTGACCAACGCGTCGAAGTAAACATCTCCGTCGCTCCACGTGCGCGTGATATCGCAGCCGTATCCGCAGAATTCTGCGCCAGCGTCGATGAGCAGCGAGCGCTGGCTCGCGGGGCCAAAGGATTTGCGACGCTGCTGGTAGTGCAGGATGGCAGCGTGCCCATTGAGCGCGACAATGTTCGAGTAGGGTAAGTCCAGGTCGCTGTGCCCACACGTAGCCAGGTAAGCTTGATGGATCTCGCTCTCAGAGGCTCCGGCGTCGAAGGCTTCTCGCGCTGCCCGGTGGGCAGGGACGGCGCGCCGAGTTGCCGATCGCATCTGTTGCAGCTCGTACTCGGTCTTGCGCCCTCGTGCGTAGTGCAGCGCGTTGACAACCTCGGGTGGATTGTTAGGTGCCCGTCCTGCGAGTGCTGACGGGCCGGCCTCGCCAATGATAGCCAGGCGCCCAGGGACCCGAATGCATCCTGGGACATCATCCAAGGAATGAACGATCGCCAAGTCCACAGCAGCCGTCCACGCGCCGGCGGGCTCCGCTGGCGGGATATGCCAGTAATCGTTGGGCTGGTATACGACGACCCGTAATCTCTCCTGCGGCCGGATAACAAGCCAGCTGTACGGATGATCGGTCAATGGCACCCAGGCCTTGAAATGGGGGTTGACCTGGAAGGGATAGGGCTTGTCGTCCAGGAACCCCCGCCGCTCGATCCCCGAAGAGATAAGCAGCGCATCGAAGCCGCCGCGCTGCAGCGCCGCCTCCACCCGCCGCTGCATCTCCTGCAGATGCCTGACGTAAGCCCCGACCGGCTGGACATCGTCCTGGCTCATGGGTGCGCCAGCTTCAGCAGCCACAGGCGGGCCAGGTCCGCAGCCCCGTCTCCGCCCTTGACCGCGCGAAGCGTCTCCGCCGCCTTGGACGCATTACCAGCCGCCAAGTGGGCCAGACCCAAATGCAGGCGCAGGTCTTCCGGCCGCTTCAGGGCCTTGTCGCCCTGGTCGACCTTCTGCAGCGCTTGCGTCATGAGATCCAGGCCCTTCTCGAATCGACCGACCGAGACAAGCGCCCCTCCAGTGTTGGCCCAGGCCTCGGGCGACGCACGAGTGCCGGCATCGAACGTGGCAAGCGTCTTCTGGTCCTCGGCCGCCTGCTTGCCGGCCATCTCGCGCAGCCGCCGATGCCGATTCTCATCAGCGCCAACCCCTAGCGCGCCGGCGGTGAACCCCGCGTCGACCACTTTCTTGGCCTCGGCCGGTAGTCCTGCTTGCAACGCCAACTGCGCCATCTCCACGAACTGGGCCGCATCGGTCAGGGTGCCGGTCGCCGAGCGAAGCCGATAGACATCGAGTGCAAGCCGCTCGGAGAACCCAGGCTTTCCAGGCAGTCGAGACAGCAAGTCTGCCCAGTAATCCTGCTTGGGCGCCTGTCGCAGCAGGGCTTCCAACGAAGTCATGTAGCCGGCGGTGTCACCCACCTTGGCGTAGCTGTTGGCCAACAGCTGGAGCGTGTGCTCGTCCGCGGCCTCGCCACTCTTGACCCAAGGCGTGACGGCCCCGATGACCCCTGCGTAGTTCCCAGCAAGGAACAGTGCGTTGACCATCAACTCCCGCACCTGGGCTGCGGCGCCGCCTTCCTTCAGATACTTGCTGGCCCACTCCGCCGCCCTCGCATAGTCCTTTCCCCGGTATGCCGAACTGGCCAGGGCCTCGATCAGCTGCAGCCTCTCGGCCGCATTGGGACGCCCACTGGCGATCGCCGACTCGAACGCCCTGGCGGCCAGTTCGTTGTCGCCGGCGCTGGCCGCGGCACTTGCGCGCATCCGGTCGAGGATGTAGGTCTCGTAGGTCGACCGATTGCCGACCGCTTCCGCCTCGCGCACCTTGGCCAGGGCGTCCTTGTATCGACCTGCCTTGAGCATCTCCTGGGCCGCCTGGAGTGGCTTCCCCACCTCGGGACGCAAAGCATCCTGTGCAACAGCACCGAAGACGGACAAAGCAAGGACTACCGCGGCCGCACTGCGTGCGATGTGCTTCATGGGGGTTACCTCAGGAACTGCTCGGTTCCAACGATGCCGATCTTCGTCAGCCCCAGCCGTTGTGCAGAGGCCAGCACCGCGGCGACGCGTTCGTACTCGACCAGCTTGTTGGGCCGTAGGTGGATCTCCGGCTGCACCGGCTGCCTGGCCTTGTCCGCCAGACGGCCGTCCAGCGTCGACCGATCCGGGAGCAGTTCACCGTTCCACAAGATGCTGCCGTCGAAGTCCACTTCGATGTGGATGATCTCGGGCGGCGCTGCCGGTGGCGCTGCTTTGCCGCTCGGCAAATTGAGGTCCACCGCGTGTAGCTGGATCGGGATGGTGATGATGAGCATCACCAGCAGCACCAGCATCACGTCGATCAGCGGCGTGGTGTTCATCTCCATCATCACCTGCGGACGGCCGCGACCGTTCCCGCCCTGGACGTTCATGCCCATGGTTGCTCTCCTCGTGCGAGTTGATCAGCCGCCGCGCGCGGGCGGCTCAGTGACGAATGCGATCTTGCGTATGCCGGCCTGCATACAGGCGAGCAGCACACGGCCGACCGGCTCGTAGTGCGCTTTCGCGTCGCCCCGGATGGCAATCTCGGGCTGCACGGGCTTGACCGACTCGGCCTTCAGGCGCTCCAGGAGCACTTCCTGACTGGGAAGCCGCAGCTCGTTCCAGTAGATGTCGCCATCCCGGCTGACCGACAGCGTGATGTGTTCCGGCTTGCTCTGCTGAGGTTGGTTGGCCTCCTTGGGCAGGTTGACGGGGATGGAGTGGATGGCCACGGGTATGGTGATCAGGAAAATGATCAGCAGTACCAGCATGACGTCGACCAGCGGCGTCGTATTGATCTCGGAGACGACACCGCGCTCAGATGTGCCTGTGCTCATCGCCATGAGCGCACCCTATGCGGCGACGGTGCTCAACACCATCGGCCGCAGCTTCGAGCTGAAGGAGCGGACCTGCGCCATCACCTGACGGTTCCGGCGGACCAACAGGTTGTAGCCCAGCACCGCCGGCACCGCGACCGCCAGGCCGATGGCCGTCATGATGAGCGCCTCACCAACCGGGCCCGCAACCTTGTCGATGCTGGCCTGGCCGGCAACGCCGATAGCGGTGAGCGCGTTCAGGATGCCCCACACCGTTCCAAAGAGCCCAATGAACGGTGACGTCGATCCCACCGTGGCGAGAAAGGACAGACCGCCTTCAATTCTTTCCCCCACTTCTTCGTTGGCCTCGTCCAATGACATCGTCAACCACGATTGCAGGTCGACGCGTTCCAGGAGTCCTTCGTGGTGCCTCGTCGCACCATCGGCTGCCTCGGCGATGAACCTGAACGCACTGTCCTTGCCCAGCGTCTTGATGCCCTGCGTCATGGAGCCGGCCGTCCAGAAGGTCTTGTTCGTGGACTTCGCGTCCTTCAGGAAGCGGCGCTGCTCGTTGAGCTTGCCGAAGAAGATCAGCCACGTACCCATCGACATGATCAGCAACAGGCCCAGCACGGTCTTGGAGACAGCGTCGCCGTGCTGAAGCATCGCCTTGAGGCCATAAGGGTTCTCGGCAGTATCGGCGGCCCTAGAGCCGGCCGATGGCTCCCGGGCCGACACCGGCTGCCCAGCAGGTGCTGGTGGCGTGGTGGACACCTCATTGGTGGTTGCAGAGGCAGGGGGGGCTTGGGCGAACGCCAGCTCGCCGCCGCCAAGGGCGGCCGCCAGCACGGCGGCGATTCCGTATCCAACCATCAGATGGGCGAGAGATTGCAATCGTTGAAGTGAGGGCATGTTGGTTCCTGAAAAGGTTGTGGATCAGCAGCTTGTGGATAGCGACGACGCCACCTCACTCGCGCTGGTACATGAACGGCACCTGGACCACGACCTCCCTACCCTGTCCGGTGCACTTGTAGTCGCTGACGATCCGCACGCTGTTGGCTGCAAAGATCGGATGCGATGTCTGCAGCGCCTTCACGTCCTTGACCTCGCCGTTCTCGCCTAACGTGAACTGGATCAGCGCGTCGCCTCGTTCGAGCCCTCGGCGCAGCGCCTCACGCGGAAAGCCTGCCTCGTCCATGAGCTTTGCGTAGTTCGAGCACGCGACCGCGGCACTCACTTTCGTCGGCTTGGGTACGGCGGCCACCTCCGCCGGTTGCACCTTAGGCTGAGGCGCCGTTGGTACGGGCTCGGCCGTCGTTGACGAGATGGTGGGCGCGACAGCAGCCGGCGCCTGTACGCTCACCTCGGGCGGCGGCACAAAGGTCGGAGGCGGGACAAACTTGGTTGGGGGCGGCAGATCGATCTTGGCAGGAGGCGGAGGAGGCGGTTTGACCTCCTCGATCATTCTGGCCTCGATGGGCACCTTGATCAGCTGGACCACCTGCCTGGCCAGGCCGTTCATCAAACCCCAGACCAGCGCGACGTGGATGGCTATCACTGAGCCCAGACGAGCGGTCTGCCGCAGTGGGCTACTGATAGGTTGACCAAAGCTCACAGCATGATCCCCCGCCGCGCGCTGCTCACCATGATGGTCCCGACGTAGTAGACCGCTGCGGCCACGATAATCCCGATGACGGAACGGATCGGGTGATTCAGCAGCAGCATGATCCCGACACCACAGCCCCAGGCCAAGATCCCGCAAAAGTTCCAGGTCACAGCGCCGCTACTCTTGGGCGACTTGTATGTGCGTGCAAGCCAGTAGTCGCAACAGATCACTCCCGCGACCGGCGGCACCGTAACCGTCAAGAGCATCAGGAAGCTCATGAAGTTCTCCAGGATACCGCTAGCTGCCAGAACGGAACCCATCACGCCTGCGATCAGAGTGGCAGCCTGTCGTCGCTCACGCGACCAATGCAGTAGCCGGTTCAATGCCAGCCCTGAGGAGTAGGCGTTCATGACATTGGTCGTCCACGTGGCGACGATGAGAACCGACAAGGCCAGGACCGGCATGCCGAGGCGTGCGTAAATCTCAACGATGTCGTAGGTCTGCTGGATAATGGCCAGCATGGCGCCGCAGGCTGCCATTCCCAGGGCTGACGGCAGTAGTCCGAGAACAGATCCCAGCACGGCGTCTGCCTTGCTGCGTGCATGGCAGGCATAGTCCGGCGAGACGACACCGCCCACGCTGAAGAATCCGATCGACAGGCCGACAGCCGTCACGAAGTCGAGGCGTCGGGACGGGTCTGGCTGGTAGCTGGTGATGACGTCGAAACTATGGCTTTGGAAGGCGACGACGACGGCATAGACGACCAGAACGATCTTGCAAGGCACGGCGATGAAGTTCAGCCATTTCAGGTGCCGGAAGCCGAACACCGCCGTCAACATCATCAGCAGGCCCAGGACGAGCGATGACAGCCTGGCTGGTACCGCGACGCCGAACGACATCTGCATGATCTTGGAGAACGACCCGCCGGCGACGCTGCTTTGCACACCGAACCAGCCCAGGAGTGAGATGCCGAGAGCGAGGCCCAGCACCACGTTGGCGCCACTGCGGCCGAACGAGCTCGAGGCGAGCTCTACGGTGTCCAAGCGCTGCTCGACCGCCGCCACGCTCTCCAGGCTCATGAAGGTCACTACGACGGAGAAGCCGATCAGACCCGCCGCCAAAACCTCATAGAACGGTAACCCCGCGATCAGCGTGCTGCCGATGAGGAGGGACGGCACGCTGACCATCCCCCCAAACCAAATCGTCGCCAGGCCGAGCCAGCTCAGGCTGTACCTACTCTCTTCTTTCATCGAAACCCCTCGCGATGTTCTTATCCCAGTCCCTGCGTAAATTTTGCACAAGGGCCAGGTCTTGTCATCCGGTATTCATCCCGCGAATCCGTAGTCCTCACGGGCCTGATCGTCGGTGATGTACCCGTCGCGCAGGTCCCGACGCACGGCCTCGCGATCTCGTTCATGGGGATGCCCGCAACCGCCGCCGTGACCGGTGAAGATGCGAATGAGGTCACCACGCTTCAGTTGTACGTCCGTAGCCATCGTCAGCAACTCGATGGACCCATCTACCCGATGGATCTCGGCCCGGTTCCCGCTGCCTTCGCCGCCGCCGTTCAGCCCCCAGGGCCGCGAGCTCGTGCGGCTGTACGTGACTGTGAGCGCGCCGTTGTTCGACGTCATTCGGTAGTCGAGCACGAGGCCGCGGCCGCCGCGGAATTGCCCGGCCCCGCCGCGCTCGTTGTGGAAGGCGTACTGCTCGATTTGGATGCCGTACCGGCTTTCCGCCAGCTCGACCGGGATGTTGAACGTCTCACCGTTCGCGTAGCAGAAGACCCCGTTCTGTCCGTCCCGGCCTCGCGTGGCACCCCAGCCGCCCAACAGCGGCTCGCCCAGCACGAAGAACTTGCCGGTGTCAGGATGCGTGCCGTTCAGAAACGTGCCAGCCACAGAGCGGTAGTGGCCAGCTGGCAGCATGGCGAGGGCCGGAGCAAGGGCCATGCAGACCACCTCGTAGGCTGCGATTAGCGACTCGTAGTAGACCGACACAGGCGCAGGGCTCAGCGCGGTCACAAAGGTGCCGTCGGGGCAAATCACGTCCACGTGCCTGAAGCAGCCGCCGTTCGCAGGAAGGTCCGGGTCCGTGATTGCCTTGAGCGCGCACCGGACGGCGGTGACGAGGCCGGTGCGTGTCGTATTGATTGGCCCCTGCGCCTGGGCATCCGTCCCCGTGAAGTCCACTCGCACGGTGCCGCCGCCGATGGTGACTTTGACCTTCAGGCGGAATGGACCGTTACCCAGACCGTCCTCCTCAACGACGTCCTCGGCCTCGTAGACGCCAATCGGAAGCCGCTCGATCTGCAGACGCGTCAGGCGCTCGCCGTAGTCGAGCAGGTCCTCCATCGCGAACAGTACGGTCTCTCGGCCGTAGCGCTGGAACAACTGCTGAACGCGCTTCTCCCCAGTACGCGCTGCCGCAACTCCAGCGTGCATGTCGCCAATGGTCTGCTCGGGCATGCGTACGTTGGCAGCGATCACTTCGACGAGCGCTTGGTTGATCCGGCCGGCCTCGTAGAGCTTCACGAACCGCAGGTGAAGCCCCTCCTGGAAAATCTCGCGCGCCGTGCTGGACACGCTGCCGGCGTTTTTGCCGCCGATCTCCGTCCAGTGCGACTTGTTGGCCGAGAACCCAACGACCTCACCATCGACCATGATGGGAACGATGATGATCACGTCCGGCAGGTGTGTGCCGCCGCCCTCATACGGAGTGTTCGCAATGATCACGTCTCCGGCCCGCAGGGTGTCAACAGGGTAGTGGTGGAGCGCACTCTGCACCGCGGTATCCAACGTGGCCAGAAAGCCCGCTACGCCGTTGCCCTGAGCGATCAGCTCCCCCTTGGCATTCGTGAGCCCGACGGCGAAGTCCGTCGTCTCGTAGATGATCGGGCTCATGCTCGTCCGTAGCATGACTTGGAACATCTCCTGGCCGATGGCGGTCAACGAATCTTTGATCACCTGCAGGGCGACCGGGTCACGACGGCTCATCACTCGATCTCCCTTTGGTCAAGTTTTCGGAGGTGAAGGTCAATCACCAAGTTTCCGTACGAGTCCACGGTCATGGAGTGTTTGGGTGGCAGCACCAGTGAGGAGGTGAGGTCCTGCACGATGGCCGGACCCTCCAACTGCATGCCTGGCCGCAGCCTGGAGGCGTCATAGACCAAGGCCTCTACGTCCCCGTCGTGCTCAAAGAACACGGGGCGGCGCCCTGTTACGACAGTGCTGGCGGGAACATTGTCAGGCTGCCGAAGCTGGGGCTGCGGCTTCGTTATGTGCACGCTGGCCACCAGGTGGAACGTCACGATTTCCACTTGCGTCCCGGGCAAGCAGAACGTGTAGCGCGTTTCGTGGCTCACATGAAAGCGATTGATGAGCCCAGCCATCCCCGCCTCCGACTTCATCGCGTCGAGATCCACGGGTACCTTGACGGTGTGCTCCTGGCCGGCGTAACGAAGGTCGGCGAAGTGCGCGAACACCATCTCGGCGTGGTTCATACCCGTGCCAGTGAACTCTGCCCTCGCATGCTTCTGCATGTCCTCAAAGGTGAGGGCTACGTCCGCCCACGACTGCGGGTTCAGGTCCTGCAAGGCCGTGCGCGTGAAATCTCGGCGGATGTCGGTCAACAGCATGCCCCACGCGGAGAACACCGAGGCGTTCGTCGGGATGATGACGCGGGGAATGCTGAGCTCTTCCGCCAGCTCGACGGCGTGAAGCGCACCTCCGCCGCCGAAGGCCATGAGCGCGAAGTCGCGCGGGTCGAAGCCCTTGTTTGTCGAGACCAACTTGAGCGCGTTGATCATGTTCGCGTTAGCCAGGCGCAGAACACCCTCAGCGGCTTCCCGCCCGCTGAGGCCAAGCGGCTGACCGAGCTGCTCGAACGCCTGCTTCACAGACGCAACGTCGGGATCCACTTGGCCACCCAGGAAGTTCGACGCGTCGATCCGCCCCAGGACCAGGTTGGCGTCTGTGGTCGTGGGGTTCTTGCCGCCTCGGCCATAGGCCACCGGGCCGGGGCTCGCGCCAGCGCTCTGCGGTCCGACCTTGATGCGACCGCCGGCGTCGACGCTCGCAATCGAGCCGCCGCCTTGGCCGATCTCGACCAGATCGATCACCGCAGTTTGGATCGGGTAGCCCGGATGCTTTGCGTCACGCTCGATGTAATACTCCGTGGTCACCGGCAGTTGTCCATCTCGGATCAGCGTGCATTTAGCGGTTGTGCCGCCAACATCCAAAGCCAAAAGATTGGGCTCACCGATGAGCTGCCCAAGGGCTTGAGCGGCGAACATTCCGCTGGCCGGCCCGGACTCGACCATCGATACCGGATTGGCGATCGCGCTGCTGCTGCTCGTCATGCCACCGTTGGACTGCATGAGCAACAGGTCGCCGTGAAAGCCCTTCGCCTCCAGCGCATCGGTGAGGGCGGAAATGTAGTTCCGCACGACAGGCGAGACATAGGCCGACGCCACCGTTGTGCTGGTGCGCTCGTACTCCCGCCACTCGCGGCTGATTTCGTGCGACGCCACGACAGGCATGCCCGGCAACAAACGCCGCAGCTCTTCCGCAATGGCCAGCTCGTTCTGTGGATTGCGATAGGCATGCAGGCAGCAGACAGCAATCGCCTCGACGCCTTTGGTGAGGAAGTGCGCCGCGATAGGCTTCAGTTCGTCAAGTTCGGCAGCCTGCTGGACTGCTCCCAGGTGCGTTGTGCGCTCGGTGACCTCCGCGCGCAGGTAGCGTTCGACGAAGGGTGCAGGCTTGACGTAGTTCAGGTTGAATAGGTCAGGTCGGTTGCCGCGGCCGATCTCCAGCACGTCGCGAAACCCCCGCGTTGTGACGAGCGCCGTTTTGGCGCCGCGGCGCTCCGTGAGGGCGTTGATGACCACGGTGGCTCCGTGGGCCATCAGTGAGACTTCGGATAGCTTCGCCCCGCTGCGCTCCAGTGCGAGCAGCACACCCTGCTCGAACTTCGGTGGCGTCGTGTCCACCTTCAGCGTGCGGAGCTCGCCGGAAAGCGTTAAAGGGTCGTAGTCGTACAACACCAGGTCTGTGAAGGTGCCGCCGACGTCCGTCGCAATATGGAGTGGCATGTTCAGCGTTGTAGGCGTAAGGGACCTCTGGCCCCGGACGTGCCGGGACCTTCAAGAGGCAAGACTCGGATCGACCGACCCGTCAGAAGTTGAAGCGAACGTCCGCGCGGACCACTCGCGGCACGGCCGGCGTCGTGAAACCGCCGGCAACCCACTCGCCGTTGTAGGCCTTGTTGGCGGCGTTGTTCACCGCCAGCGACGCTGACCACGTGCCCTTGGCGTCTTCGAGTCCAGCGCGCAGGTTCAGCAGGGTGATCGCGTCGCGGGCCACGCTGTTTTCAGGGTCCCAATACTGCTTGCCCTTGGTGATCACGTCGCCGCGGAGCACCATGCGCAGGCCTTGGCCTATCGGGAAGCGGTACTGCATCCCCACGTTCGACGTGAAGTTGGGGACGTAGGGTGCCCACTTGCCAACGTTGGCTTGATTCACGGCGTAGGACTTGATCTCGCTGTGTGTTACGCCGACGCCGGCATACATGTCCAGTCCCGGCAGCGGACTTGCTACTACCTCGAACTCACCTCCAAGGAGGTCGACTTTGTCCAACGGGACCAAGACCTGAGCGCCTACCGCGCCGATGAAGACGAAGTACGGAGCGTTGGTGACCTGCGTCTTGAAGAGAGCCGTGTTGATGCGCACCTTCCCATTGGCAAGCTCGGTCTTGTAGCCGACCTCGAAGGACTTGGTGATCTCCGCACCGATCTGGTCCGCCACGCCAGACACGGGTGGTGTAGCCGCCGCCGCGGCTACACCCACGCCGCTCTGATTGAACTGCCCCGAGCGGAACCCCTTGCCTGCAGTGACATAGACGAGCGATCCGTCATCAAACTTGTAGCGCAGCGACACCTTGGGTTGTGTGGCTCGGTAGGTCGCGCGCTTTGTGCATGCCTCCTCGGTGGCGCCGACGGCGCAGCCAGTCGGCAGGCCGGCCGCGGTGCTGCCACCGTCATTGGATTGGCGCGGGTCGATCGCCTGCTCACGCTCGTCTCGGTCGTATCGCACCGCGAAGGAAGCCTCCACCTTGGGCGTGAGGTCGTAGTCGATGTTGCCGAACGCGGCAGTGGCCTGGTTCCGGTTTTTGTCGGCGAACCAGGAGACCGTCGGATTTGACGAGCTGTCGAAATGCGGGTCGTAGGTCAGATGATCGATGCCAGACCCGAGATCCGAGCCAGTGGTGGTCGAGATGAAGCGCTTGGTCTTCAACCCGTAGACGCCTGCCATCCAGCGCAGCCGCTGGTTCGACTGCGAGGTCAGTCGCGCTTCAAGCGAGTCCGAGCGCACGTTGACGTACTGAGTCTGCGTGCCGTCGAACGACCCGAACAGGTTGCGCGACGCGGTGTAGGGGAACTGGTCTCCCTGTACGTACTCCTCGATCTTGTTGCGCGAGTAGGTGCCGGTGGCCGTAGCGAAGCCCAGATCGTAGTCGGCCTTGAGCGTGACCTCCTTCATGTCACGGGTGTTGAGGCCGAAGTTGTTCATGCAGAACGTCCGCGACACGGCGTTGGGGTCGAGCCGAGAAAAGTCGAAGGCGTTGTTGGGGTCAGCCGTGCAGTCGGCCTGCAGATGCGTGGGCTGATACTGGAAGTTGTCGCCGCCCGCGCGGTCGTGAACCCAGTTGACGCGCAGATCCAGGACCAGGTCGTCAGTCGCGTTCCACTTCAGCAAGCCTCGCAACGTCGAGTCCCGATAGGGGTCAGCCTTGCCGCCCTGAGTTAAGTTGTCGAAATAGCCGGCGCGGTCTGTGTAGTTGCCGGCCAAGCGGAAGAAGACCTTGTCCTTCACCAGCGCACCGTTGATCGCTCCCTGCACACCCTTCTCATTGCCCGTTCCGACAGTCCCCTGCACGTAACCCGATGTCTCGTTGGTGGGCTGCTTGGTGCGGATGAGGATCGCGCCGCCCGACGCGTTGCGACCGTAGAGAGCACCCTGTGGCCCACGCAGGACCTCGATGCTCTGCACGTCGAACAGTTCTTGCGTGAACTGCTTCGAGTCCGACTGGATGACGCCATCGACCACCACCGCCATCGGCGCCTCACCATTGCGAACCTGCGACAGGCCGCGAATGGTCATGAACGACGTCCCTACCGATTGGGACTCGGCCATCGACAGGTTCGGCGTGATCGCGACGAAGTCACCTGGCTTCTTGAAGCCAGCATCCTCGATCGCCTTCGCAGAGAAGGCCTTCACCGACATCGGCACACTCTGCTGCGTCTCGTCTCGTCCGCGCGCCCGGATTGTGACCCGCTCCAAGGTCTGAACCTCCTGCTTGTCGCCGGGGTTGTCGCCGTCGCTCTTCTGGGCTCCTGCCTCGGCCGCAGGCGGAGTGGCGCTGCCGGAGGTGGCGGTTTGTGCCCCGCCACTCAACGGGAATGCCATCAAGACGCCCGCCGCTATCAGGGAAAGTTGGACCGGGCCGCAGACCTTGTGCTTCCTCAAGTGGTTCTCCTCGTGGTTGATGGCGTGTTGCACAAGGTCAATGTACGTAATGCCTTGATGACACTCCATCGATGTAGAGGGTGGTTTGGCCCAATGGGGCTCGTTGGTCTACCCGTACGGGTAGGGGTCATCGGGAGGAGCGCCAGGAAGCAACTCGGGAGTCACAAACGCCGACGACTGGACGGACCTGATTTGCAGGCGGTTCGGGGCGCTGACTAGCGCGTAGCCAAACTGGTCGTTACTGCCGCTGACTCTGCGCCGTCGACAAGGCCTTGACGGATCGCGACAGTCACTGCGGCGCTACGGTTGTCCACTCCGAGCTTGCGGTAGATCTGCTTGAGGTGGAACTTCACTGTGTCAGTAGATATGCCCAGCGCGCGCGCTATGAGCTTGTTGGGCTGACCAGCCACCAGCAAGGTGAGGACCTCGAGTTCCTTCGCACTGCATAGCGACGACCGACGCCTTGGTGACTGCCACCCTCTGATCTGGTTTGCGGTGGCCAGGGCTAGAGGTGACAAAGTTCCCTCCAACATCTGCAGCAACGGCAGGACCTGCTGGCCCAGCTCCATCAGGAATCCGTAGAGATTGCGCTGAAGAACCGGCTCCAAAAACAGACTCGCATCCTTGGGCGAGAACGTTGCGCCGCGTACGCGTTGGCAGGCCAGCATGCTCATCAGGCCAACGCGCCACGTCGGCAAGCGCAAACCCATGTCGCGAAGAACCCGTGTCGCGCGCCCGAGCTGGTCCTGCGCGGCATGTGAACCGCCCATTGCGATGAGCATGCGCGCCATGCCCAGACTCGCCGCTTCTATGAACCTCCAGTCTGGTCTCTGCACACCGGCCAACTCGGCAGTGAGTTCAGTTGCCAAAGCAGTGCCGTCCGACACCTTCTGTGCCTGGACGAGGTGGCCGGACTGCACGAGAAGGTCGACACGCCAGGCCAGTACCATGCGTCCGAGCCGCGGCAAGCTCCGCTGTCGGGCGAGGTGTGCCATGCTGTCGAGGATGGCCAGGGCCTTGTCTTGTCCATCGAAACGCAACGCGATGCGCCAGGCTACCTCCGCCATGACGGCGAACACGTCCAGCCACCCGTCGACCTTCAACAGCGAGTCTTGCACCGACTCGATCAACGGTTGTGCGTCGCCCCAGCGGCCCTCTAGGAAGAGTTGTTGCGCCTTGAAGCACCCTACCAGCGCCTTCAGCGAGCTGTCGGTTCCGAAATTCTTCTCGGCAAGCGCCAATGCTTCATCGACCTTGCTCCTGCCCTGCTCAATCTCCCCCATCACAGTGAGCGCCTGGCTTTCGTGCAGCAGGCAGAAGTTCTCGCCGAGCGGGCTGCGCACGAGCCGCATGCGCGTATGAGCGGCGCGGGCGGCCACCACGGCATCGTTCATGCTGCCTAGCGCCACGGCAGAAACCGCACTCACGCACAGCAGAGTAGCCTGCCCCAAGGGCTCGTCGGGAAGGTACTGGTTGGCCGCTTCCCCTGTCTTAGGCCAGCGCCTTGACACCTCGAGTCGGTCGAAGTAGCTATGCACCAGAGCTTCTATCACGGTGAAGTCCAGGTGGGCTGATGATGAAGATTGACGCTTGAGTGCTTCAGCTGCGAGGCGAAGCATCTCGGTTGCCAGCAACTCGTCCCCAAGCTTTGCGTACAGGTACGCCTGGATCAGCATCAACTGCGGCTCAGTACGTTTGGCGACGTCATCGAACGATCGCAGCAAGGACTGCGTGTATTGAGTCCCCTTGCGCAGCACCAACTTCCATCCACCAGCCTGCTCCACGAAGCTGACCGCCAGCCGCGTGTCGTCGGCGCTCAAGGCATGCGACACGGCGAGCGCCCAGTCCTCTTGGACGGCAAGCCATGGCGCCGCAGCCCTGTGAATCTCCTTGGCCCGCGCTTGAGCCAAGCGCGGACGAAGGAAGTCCGCGAGCATCTGGTGGTACCTGAACCAAGTCCTGGCGGCGTCCAACGGCACAAGCAACGCATCGATCCCTGCCAAGCGCACCAAGATGTCAGCGCTGTCGCTACGTCCACGGGAAACGTCTGCCAGATCGGCATTGAAACGCTCAAACATAGACGTCTCAACGAGGAAGTCCTGGCAGTCTTGAGGCAGGCTCGCGATCACCTGCTCCGTCAGATACTCGGTGACCTCCGCGACCCGCCCAGAGAAGGCGAGCAGTCCGTGCGAGGATCCAGGGCCGTCCGACACCCACAGCCGGGCCAGTTGAATCGCAACCGCCCAGCCTTCGGTGCGTGAATGAATGATGGACGCCTGGGATTGATCCACACCATCCCCAAGCACCCGACTTGCCTCGCTCAAGGAGAACACCAGGTCACTCGGGTGCATCTCGTGCAGCACCCCGCGCGCCTTCATAGTCGCCAGTGCCCAATTCGGTCTGGCGCGCGAAGCGATCACCAGGCGCAACCACTGCCTACCGCGTTCCAGCAGCGTTTGAACGATCTCGTCTACAACCTTGCTGCCTGCTCGGTGGTAGTCGTCGAGCATCACGGTCACATGCCGACCGCACTTGTTCAGCACCTGCAGCAGACCGTCCACCGTGCGCATTGAGTCCGCCTCGAGCCTCTGCTCGCGCGCCAGTGTCCCCAGGGGGCCGAGATCGACGCCGGCGCCTTCGACGGCCAGCAGCAGGTAGGCCAAAAAGCGGCCTTCGTCGCGGTCGGCCTCGTCCAAGGATAGCCAGGTCACCGCACTCTTCGCGTTGCCCGTCTGCTGAAGGTGGTCGTGCAGCTGCGCGAGCAAGGTAGTTTTACCAAACCCTGCCGGGGAAACGATCAACGCCAGTGGCATATGCTGATACTGGAGAAGACGTCTGAGAAGCGTGGTCCGCTCCACGACTTCCAACTGCATCTGTGGCGGTGTCAACTTCCCGACCCACATCCAGGCATTCGGCAGCGGGTCCTCGTCAGCCATGCGTTTGTACTCTCGCTTAGGTATCCGGGCTCAAATCGTCACGAAAGAGAAATGATGCCAGCACGCCACAAATCTCGAAGGATGGGTTCCACTTATCCGACTACCCGGATGGGTAGGAAAGCCCCTCTCCCGTGGGAAATCCCCCCGAAATGGTGCAGCACGCAGACCTCCAAAACCGTGAAGCTGTCACGACTGGAACCCAACCTCAGGATAAACCGATGAGCAGCAACCTAATCGGAAGATGGCGCAACGACTATGGCTCTCTGCTTGACATTCAAGTCAAGGGCCCCGGGGGAACTTTCAGCGGCACCTACTCGAGCGAGACTGGAGAATCTGGGACCTACCTGATGCGCGGCTGCTCGCCGGATCTGCTCGACGTGAACCAAGCCTTCTCGTTGACGGTCTCCTGGCGGCCCTGCCGCCCGACAGACGACACACCACCACAGCCAAGCTGGCACTGGGTGTCCACGATGGCGGGCGTAATGTTCATCGACACGCCGGATCGACAGCCGGTCGTCAGACTTCTGCACTGCCTGGTTGCCTCGACGGCCCAAGCATCAGCACAAGTCACCCGCCCGGCGGTGTACACGGAGACACTCACGCTCCTCCGCGCCCCGAACGATGCTTTGTCACCCCGTGGCCATCGGATCGATTTTGCGCGCGGTGGGCGCTCTGTGAAGTCATGCCGGCTTCTGCTGACCAACACCGATGCGGCATCATGCTTTCGATATCTTGAACTGGTGACCGACGCGGACGGCAGTTGTGTGGGAACCGTAGCGTCAGGACCCGAGGCTCGTAGCGCAGTCCACGGCTTCCTGGATTCGAACCCTCCAGCCCACCTTCAGAGCCTGGCCCTTACCGCGCTGGTAGACCCGGACGGAAGCAGCAGCGTGTGCCTTGCCGGCTTCGTGGACCTCACAACGTCCATTGCAAAACTGACCCTGAGCCACGCCAATGCGGTCCGCTACGAGAACAAGTGGACCGCGATATCGGTGCACCAGGAGAGCTTCACGGTGAAGCGCCTGGCATAGCGGCTTGCCGTCACCAACTTCACGTCCAAGACTACCAAATCTCACTGTGTCACAAGAGTAGCTTTGAGGGTACGCGGCGGCGAACAAGGACCTCGGCATCAACGTCGAGCATCGCCAGCACAAGGGCTTGAACAATCGGGCCGAGAACTCGCATCAGCCGACACGCGTACGCGAGAAGGTGATGCGTCGATTCAAGTGCGCGCGGCCACTACAACGCATCGCGTCGACCCATGACCAGGTGGCCAAGCTGTTCATGCTCTGCAGCTACAACACGAAGGCACAGACCAAGCGAGAGGCCCGAATCCAGGCCTTCGAGGCCTGGGAGAGGGTGAGCGGCGCGCCGATGACGGCTTTCTTGGCCATCTGAAATCGGGCGGCGATCCGACCCAGGAAATCGCTCGTCCCGCCTCCAACAAGTTGACAGTACCCACGGAGGAACTCATGCAAGCTGGGTCGGCCCGCGCGACTCGCCAGCCGCTTCTCAGCGCCGAACCCGGGGATGCTCTCGAACGACTGCTGCTCCATTCTTCGCTCCCCGGTTCCGTCGATGCTAGGTAAGCGTGTCGGCCACCGCCGCCGGGCCGTCGAAGACCTTCCAGGCCTGGATCTCGCGCTCCTCGGGCGGAGCCTCTCCGCCATTCACTCGACTGGGACTCCATCCGTTCAGCACCTTCGCCTCCGCGAGCAGCTCGGCGTACTTGAGGGCAGCGACAGAACAATCGAGCACCGGCACCAGGGCGCCGAAGCGAGCGCGCAGATCGGCCTGCAGCCGCCGGTCGAAGCCCCATTCGGATGTGCTGCCGAGGATGATCACCTCCGCGCCGTCGTGCTCGACGGCTTTCACGGCAGCGGCTGTGAGGCGTGCCGAGGTGTCTTCGTTGTTCAGGTGCATCTCCTCGACGCCAAGGCCGATCTCACGCATCGACGCCAGTCGCGATGCACAGCCGTAGTGAGCGATCGTCGACTCCATCCGCGGAATCCACTTCTTGCGGCCGACGATCACAGAAAACTTCGAACCAAGCGACGAGGCCAGCTTCACGGAGGCCTCGCACGGCGCCGTGACGACGCACTCCCCGGCAATCTCTCGCGCCTCCACCAACGCAGGGTCATAGAAGCACCCGATCACCATCGCGTCGAACTTTGCTTGGCCCGTTTCGCGTGCAGCCCGAATGATGTCGCTCCAGACAAGTCCCTCGTAGGTCTGGTATTCGAGGTGATGGCGGCACGACTCGTTGACTAAAGACACGACGTTCAGTTCGGTGTCTAACCGTTTGATGGCTCCGAGCATCTCGGCGAAGTGCGCATCCTGCGCATTCGTTCCAATTGGATTGAGCCACCTGATTCTTGTTGGCATGTGATCTCCTGTTTTGGCTGACCGCGCAGCCGGAGTATGGCTAGTCAAAATCAGGAGGCAACACACACGACGAGTAGGCCACTGCATATCGACCCACTCAGACGGGTAGGTCGACGAGGCGCCCTTTCGAAGACCGGCGCTACCGGTTGCGCTGGAAGCACGTTGAAGCGCCACGATAGGCTCCTGAGTCATCTCGTGGCCATCGAGTCGGCGATGCGGCCGCAGGATGTGCCGCCTAGGTTGCGCGGCGACGTCTCGAAGGACTGAGGGCGCGAATGGCGGAGATGACGCCCGTCAACGGGATTCGCTCCGCCGCACACGGCGCGAATCCATGCCCCTGGGTGGAAATGTGGGCTCTGTCGCGGTAGCGATGTCTGTGAGAATTGGTGATGGTCCCAGCGCACATCCAACTTGAAACGTCGACGCTGCGCAAGGTGCTCAAGCGGCTGCACTATCCGCTGGACGTGATGCTGGTGTGCGTGCGCTGGTATGCAGCCTACCCGCTGAGTCTGCGCAACCTCGACGAAATGATGGCCGAGCGCGGCGTGATCGTCGACCACGCCACCGTGCATCGCTGGGCACTGAAGATCCTGCCGGTACTGGCAGTGGTGTTTCGACGGCGAAAGCGCCCGGTGGGTTCGAGCTGGCGCGTCGATGAAACCTACATCAAGGTCGGCGGCCAGTGGAAGTATCTGTACCGTGGCGTCGACCGGCTCGGCCATACAGTGGACTTCCTGCTGACGGCCAAGCGTGACGTCGCCGCGGCTCGGCGCTTCTTCGAGCGCGCCATTGATCGGCACAGCGTGCCAGAGAAGATAACGATCGACAAGAGCGGCGCCAACACCGCGGCCGTCCAAGGCCTGATCGACGACAGCGGCGCAAGCATCGAGCTGCGGCAATCGAAGTACTTGAACAACCTCGTCGAGCAGGATCATCGAGCCATCAAGCGGACGGTCAGGCCGATGTTCGGGTTCAAGTCGTTCTGGTCCGCCGCCAAGCTCATCGCCGGCATCGAAACCATGCACATGATCAAGAAGGAACAGATGGCCTGCCTCGAAGGCCAAGTCATGTCCGCTGCCGACCAGTTCTACTGCCTCGCCTTCTGATCCATTGCCACCTCCGGCGGTTCGCTTCGTTCGTCAGCTGCTAACGCGACAGAGCCAGTCTTGTCTCGTCGCCAATCAATCCTGCGCCCCAGTAGAAGCTGGCAGAATCCTCCGATGTTCGACATCACGAACTCATTGCCTAGTCGGCTTGCATTTCGCCGACAGCGAACGTCCGTACTCACGAATGAGGCAGGCTAGCATGCGAATCCCCGCCTTGGCCCTATCGGCGTTCGAAGCGGTCGTTCGACTCGGCAACCTGAGCGCCGCGGCGGAAGAATTGGCCATCACAGAGGGAGCCGTCAGCCGACATCTGTCGAACCTGTCCGCTCTGCTCGGAGCGCAACTGTTCGATAAGGCTGGCCGACGTCTGCTGCCTACAGCCGCAGCATGCACGCTCGCACACGAAGTGCGTGCCGCAAATTCTCGTATCGAAGATGCGCTCACGCGCTTCAAGACAAATGATGCCGGCCTCCCATTGCGCCTCGCTGCCCCCCCGACCTTCACGACGTCGTGGCTCATTCCCCGACTCGGCAAACTTCGCGAAGTGGCGCCCGAGCTCAACATCAGCATAGTGACGCATGTCGACGCGAATGCGAATACTCTTGAGGACGGGGTCGCCGATGTCCTCATCGACGTCGGGCGATGGCCGAAGAAGAGAGACTTGACCTATTCGCCGTTCATGGAAGACGCCTCTGGGCCGGTACTCTCCCCTACGCTCGCGAGGAAGAACGGCGGGGTAAGGTCCGCAAGCGATTTGGTCAAGTTTGCGCTTCTGTCCCCGCGTAGCCGACCTCACATGTTCGAGGAGTGGTGCCGAGCCGCGTCGGTAAAAGATGCTCCCAACATCAGCCACAACAATTTCGATCACATGTACCACACGCAGCAGGCCGCCAGCGCCGGCTTGGGCTTCGCCATCGGAAGCTATTGCTACATCTTCGACTCCCTGAAGCGCGGCGAACTTATCGCGCCCCTCGGATTGACTACCCGCGAAATTCCTTTCTACCTGGCTTGGCCGCAACGCCTTGCCGACGATCGGCGAGTAAGGGTGCTTCTCGCTTGGCTTGTTGGCGAGGCCAACGAGCAGTTCAGGGGGCGGATGCAGGACGATCGTTGACTCCAAGTCAAGCGTTGAGAAAAAACTTGCATTGTTTGTCGGGGGACTGCTTCATAGCATTGCCTAATGAACAAGAAGGAAAGCCAACTCCAGCCTGTCGTCGTCACTGGAGCTTCCGGTCGCCTGGGGAATGCCGTGATCCGAGAACTGGAATCTCGAGAGATCCCATGGATCGGAGTCGATTCCCGCGCCGAAGTGAGGTTCCACCCTTCCGGCGAATTCGCGATGCGCAAGGCCGACCTCTCAGATTTCGGCGCCTGTATCGAGGTCCTACGCTACGCGCGAGCCGTCATCCACCTCGCCAATCATCCCTATCCGGATTTCGAACTCGACCAGACGGTCTTCACGGGCAACGTCACGATCAACTACAACGTGTTCGCCGCGGCGGAACTGCTCGGCGTTCCTCGTGTCGTTTGGCTGTCCTCCGAGAAGGCCAGCGGAATGCCGTTTGAACTGGGGCCGCCTCCGTATCTTCCGTTGAGCGCGACGCATCCATCGTCTCCCGAATGTGCCTACGGTCTCTCCAAGCGAACAAGCGAGACAGTTGCAGGTTTCCTCTCGCGAACTGTTAGAACTAGTTTCGTCGGGCTCCGAGCGGCGTTGGTGCAGGATCGCCGTGACTACGCTGGTTACGCCAAATTCCAGACCGAGCCGCTGTCCCGGCGCTGGCATTTCTGGAACTACATCGATCTAGAAGATCTGGCGAGGGCCTGCCGTCTTGCGGTAGAGGCAGAGCTGTCCGGCTCTCATGTCCTTCACATCGCGGCCGCCGATACGGTCGTCAGTACCCCGACCATCGACCTTGTCCAGATGGCGTTCGGCTCCATTCCCTGGACTGGCGACCTGAAAGAGCCTTTCGCTTGCCTGGCAGACATCGGGGCCGCGCAACTTGCAATTGGCTTCAGGCCAGAGATTAGCTGGCGGACGAGCGTGTGAAGAGGCGAGGGATGAAGAAGATCAATGTCGCAGAACTCTTTGTCCTCGAACTCGGACAGGGATTTCTAGTGCGGGAGGTCGTTGGGCTTGATGCCCCGTTGACCACTTCCACTGTAAGTCTGGCCCACTTTTCACTTGAGTCCGGCCGTTCGTTCGCTGCCCATACCCATCGGCATTCGCACGAGATCTACGTGGGCATCTCAGGCCGCGCAGAGATTTCGCTGAATGGCGAGACCATCGAGGTGGCCGCCTCGGATGCCGTCCTGTTCAAACCTGGCGACGTTCACGCAGGCAAAGCAATCGGGGGCGAGCCTTATGTATATTGGGCTATCACGACGCCCGCCTATCACCCGGATGATCACATCGCTGCGGACAACCATGGAGATTCATCCGTCTCGCCAGAGTGAAGTCTTCAGGGCGTTGAAGGAACGACGACGTCAGACCCCGTTCCCGCCCAAGCGCGGAAACACATTTGGAGAGCATGGCTTGACGATGCCAGCCCGGCGCGCAACACCAGAGACTGTCCGGTGCAGCCGAAGCTGTTGAAGGCAAAGGTCTGGTGAATTGTTTGGTTGGCTGAGATGTCTGCGCTTTGAAGCTGGAAGGTCTGAGCCGCTGCTGGCCGTGCAGACGACAGCAACGCACAGAACGCAGCTGCCGCACCAATGACTGTCAATGGGAATTTCATGTTTGTGCCCCTACGCGGCTTGTTTGAAGGAGGTCAAACCGAGCGCTTCGACGAGGTGCTGCGCCACGAGTTTCGACGACTGCGGGTTCTGCCCAGTGATGAACTGGCCGTCCCGCACGGCGAATGCCTGCCAGTTCGCTGCGCCCGCGAAGACAGCGCCAAGTTCGCGCAGGCGCGATTCCAACTGGAACGGCACCACGCCGGACAAGCCGACGGCGTCTTCCTCCGCATCGGTGAAAGAGTTGATCCGCTTGCCTTCGACGATCGACTTCCCGTCGGCGCGCTTGGCGGTGACGAGCCCGGCGGCGCCGTGGCACACCGATGCGATGAGCACCCCTGCGGCGAACGCCGCTTCGACAGCGCGGGTCACCCCGGCATCGACCGGCAGGTCCCACATCGTGCCGTGACCGCCAGGGAAGAACACTGCATCGAAGCCAGGTGTGAAGATGGTATTCATGACGCCTAACGAGACTGTGCAAAAACCCCGGCCTTGGGGCCGAGACCATGTTTTCGGGGGTCCTCAGATCCTTGCCGAGCAGGCGATCGTGCAACCTGGCGCGTTCTATGAGGTCGATTTCTCATCTCGGTCATGGCGATTCCAGAACATCGACTTTTTGCACAGAACGCGTTGCAACCTCAACCTGCAAGGATTGCTAGGTGGAAATTCGTGCGTTCTCTTTGTCTTGCTTGGAATGACCGGTTGGTCGCATCATCACTCATGGCTACCAGAGCTGGACGACCATGATCTCGATGCAAGGCGTGTCCTCATCGTTGATTCTGCGCAACGAGTCGTGGGTCCGCAAGCAGGCGCAGGCCTTGATGCGGCACATGCCATCGAACGTGGAAAAGGCCGATCTCATCCAGGTCGGGCTGATCGGTGTTGCGCAGGCAGCCTTGGCGTTCGTCTGGGAGGGTGATCGCGAGACCGATGAGGCGAGGGAAGCCTTCGTACGCTACGCGCGAATGCGCGTCAAGGGCGCCATGCTCGACGAATTGCGACAGATGGACCACCTCGGGCGCGCCCAGCGGCGCAAGATCAAGGTCATGCAGGTGGCCACCGAACGCTGGCGTGCAAGCCACGACGCTGATCCCACGACGACGGAACTCAGCCAGTCCTGCGGCATGGATCCGGAAGAGATCTTCCAGCTCGAGCTGGCCGCGCGCTCAGGCCAAATGACGAGCCTGCCCGACGATTCCGAATCGGAGGACACGCCGTCACCTCACGAGCCTGCCACCGCGCAGGACGAAGTCGAAGCGCGTGTCGACACGGGGATGCTCATGCGGCGGCTCGAGAAGTTCTTCGCGACGCTGCCAGAACGGGATCGCCAGGTCATCGACGCGTACCTCGGCGTCGGGATGACACCTATCGAGTTGGCCAAATCCATGAAGGTCAGTTCCTCGCGCGTGTCGCAACTTTTCAGATCCATCTGCGATCGGATCGGGATTCATCTGGGACACGCCCACCAGCGGTCGGTCGATCGGACGGCGGCCGGTCCCACGGCGAGCATCGAGGAGCTGATCGCACTGCGCGAAGCCGAGCTCGCGAAGTCCAGGTCCGATCGGGCGTGGGGCGAACTCGTCGAAGAGGTATTTGCTTCGCCCTCCGATCAGACCGATGTCGCCTTGAACGACGAGGAACTCGTCATCACCAATACAACTCGTTGGGGATGAGTCACGGGGTGGCACCGCGGCGGATGCAGGCCCGGTGCGAGCGCGGTCAGGGTGGTTTTGGCGCGCGACACGGCGTCGTACTGGAGCGCCGCTGATAGGCGCGCGAATGGCAGGACCGAACCACTTTACTCGCGGTCAGTTTCGGCGACCCCTTTTTCCGCCACGGGGCTTACGCCCGCCATAGGATGCAGCGTTTTCGCAAGGTCAGCAGCGGGCTGGGCTGGGCCGAAGTGGAACCCCTGCGCTTGCTGGCACCCCAGGCCATGCAAACGACGTGCAACCGCCTCGGTCTCCACGCCTTCAGCCAAGACCACGAGCCCCAGCGCCCTGGCCAGACCAACGATCGCCGCAACGATCGCAAAGGCGCGGGGTTCCGTGTCCATTTCGGCCACGAGACTGCGATCGATCTTCACGACATCGACGGGCAATCGGGCCAGCTGGCCGAGACTTGAACGTCCCGTTCCGAAGTCATCCATGATGATGCCCACACCCAGATCGTGCAGCTGTGTCAGCTTCTCGCCCAGCGCGCTCATGTCCTCCGTCGTGCCGCCCTCGGTGATCTCGAGATCGAGGAGTGCGGCCGCGTTGGACGGGCCTCCCACGGCGGCAAGAACCTTGCCGACGAAGTCAGTCTGTCGAAGCTCGACCCACGATACGTTCACGGACACCCGCGGGACATCAAGCTTGCAGGTCTGCCACCAGCGAATGTCCGACACGGCCTGTTCGATGGCCCACCGCCCCACCTTCACGATGAGCCCTGATTCCTCGAGCGCAGGGATGAATGCTTCAGGAGCGATGATGCCGCGCACGGGATCGCGCCAACGAAGCAATGCTTCGACCCCTACCGTTCTACGCGTTGCCAGGTCAACCTTCAACTGGTAGTGCAGAACGAACTGCTTGCCGTCAATCGCCTTGCGCAGCTGATTGTCCAGTTGCAGGTGGCGCGCGGCGAGCGAGTTCATTTCATGCGAATAGAACACGCACACGTCGCTGGCTTCCTTTGCACGCTGCAGCGCGATCTCGGCCTGTCGGAACAGGATCTCGGCACTGTCGCTGGCTGCAATTGTCGAGCTGACGCCCAGTTTGAACGGCGCGCGAACTTCGGCGCCATCGATCAGCATCGGTGTGACGAGGCGTCCGTCCCAGTGATCGTCGCCCAGCGTGGCCAATGCGGAGAGGCTCATGTCGCTGACAGCGACGGCGAACTGGTCTCCGGCAATTCGTCCGACCGATGCCGCACGCCCAAAGGCAACAGCCAGGCGATTGGCGAAGACTTTCAGCACCTGATCGCCGCTGTCGCGGCCGAGCAAAGCGTTGATCTCGCGGAAGCGCCTCAGATCGAAGAGGAGCAGGCTCACGCCTCGCTTGTCGGCAGCGTCGGAACGCAGCCTCTGCGATAGCCGGTCCACGAACAGGTCGCGATTGGGCAAGCCGGTCAGCGTGTCGTACAAGGACACGAACGCCAGCTGTTGCACTTGGTCCAGGTGATCGAGCGCATAAGAGATGCTCTTCGACAAAGTGCCCAGCACTTCGCGCTCATCGGCCTCGTAGGTCCGCGACTCACCGTCGAACAGGGTCAGCGTGCCGACTGTTTCCTCGCGCGCTTTCAGCGGCAGGACCGCCACCGAGCGGAACCCACGCGCGAGCGCGGGCTGTTTGAACACGACGCGTGGATCCGTCTCGATGTCTTCGCACACGATCGTTTCGTTCTGGCGAGCGGTCTCGGCCGCCACCCCCGAATCCCACGAGCCGACTTGAACCGACCATCCGGTCAGCTGACGTTCTTCTCCTCCAGCGGCGAGCAGACGCCCGACTTCGTCGAGATAGCCGTTGTCGGCACCGTGCCACGCGACAGGTGTCACCTTGCCATGGCCTGGGTCCGTCAGGCCGACCCAGGCCATCCGAAAACCCCCGGCCTCCACGGCGATTCGGCAGGCATTGTTGAACAGCGTGTCGCGGTCTTCGACTTCGACAATCGCGCCGTTGATGCCGCTCAAGACGGCGTGCATGCGATTGAGCCGAGCGATCTGGCGTTGCTCGAGCAAGTGCTGCGTGATGTCGGCGGAGAAGCCGCCGACCATCTCAGGTAACCCGCTCACGCCGATGACCGGAAACACGACGCTGCGGAACGTGCGAGGTCCGTCGGGAGTCATCGCTTGTTCTACCGCATCCACCGCTTGTCGCACTTTCAACGCCCGTTGGTCGTTTTCGGCGAACACAGCCGCAAGGTCGGCGGGGTAGAGCTGCGCCAGCGTACGGCCGATGATTTCCTGCGCGGGGCGGCCGATCATGCGTTCGGCGGCGGTATTGACATACGTGAACTTGCCGTCCAGTTTTTTCATGTACACCGCGCCGGGCATGTGCTCCATGAACAGTCGGAACCTGATCTCGCTGTCCTGCAGCGCCCGTTCTGCGTCACAACGAACGCGACGTTCGAACGATTCGTTCAGAGCATGCCGCACCGCCGACAACAACCGCACTCGGTCCAGCTTCGGCACGCAGTCCACTGCGCCTTGCCGCAAGGCATCAAGTTGCTGCTGCTCGCCGTGTGCATCCGAAACGAAGATGAACGGGACCTCGGGGCGCATTTGGTGCACCAGTTCCAAGGTCTGCGTGCCGTCGAGTTCGGGGAGTCCGACTTCGGAGATGACCACATCCGGTTCGAACCACTGGAGCGCTTCCTCGACCCCCGCCCGCGAGTGCGCGCGCTCGGTCACTACCTTGAGCCCCCATCGGAGCATGTCGATCGTCAAGAGGTCGCCGGTTGATTCGGACGTGCCGATGACGAGCACCCGGACGGATTTCACGTTGTTCCCTTTGCGCAGTCAGTGCCCGAACGCACGTGGGTGACGGCACGCGAATGCCTCCACCAGCTTCGCCCCAAGTCCGGCGTGCAGATCCCGCCAAAGACCACGCGCGTGATGACCTGTTGCTGGTCGCGCATCCTGATTGGTCGCGCTCGATGATGGCGCTGAACTGATTCCACGACCCATTGAAACAGGTATCGTTCGTTTGAGCACCTGTCAGTCTTTGCAGGTCCGATCCCTGCGGGGGCAGGGCTGGAGGGAAAGGGCTCAACATTCACGGCATTCCGTGCATGAAGCATTGTTTCCAGATCGAAATGCCTCAGGCACGCGCCTTCTCGGAAGGCCGCTTTGCGGCGGCGAGACGAGGAAGGTGAAGGTCTGCTCAGAATCGACTACGTGCTCTCGCCAGATTCGCATCGGCAGACCCATTCAGCAATCTGAAAAACCGCGCGAGCGCCACGTAACTCAGTAGGTCTAGAGACCGGCGTCTATCGACAGGCAAGCCTACGACAAGGCATAACCTGCGGCAGTGTTGAATGACTGGAATTTGTTGGGCAGGTCAGACCGGCGGCCGACTGGGGCCTTGGCCTGGCGGTGCGTGCCTCTGAACGGACTCCGGGCGGCAGCGGCACCAGCAAACTCGCCGCTCACAGTTCGCCTCGGACCGCAGCCACACGGTCATCGCGAGAATCGCACACGTTACATGTACCTGTCAGTTCTTGCAGGTGGCGGAGCGCGACAAATGCGAACAGACTCAGTGTCGCCAACACTGCCGATGCCATATAGAGAACCTTGTCCATGACCAGGTCCCCGATGATGGGCCGGCAAGTCGGCCAGGGGGATAACAATGACAACAAACAAGACGCTCACGTCGGGACCAGCGCCCGGCAGCCGCTGCTTTGGTGGACAACGGGCGGGCCCGTGAAGCCCGCCGGTGCGGACGGCGACCCCGTAGCGCCCACGTTGGATTTGCTGGCTCGCGCCTCCAACGCCGCGCCTAACGGCTTTGTGCTGGTTGACGCAGCGGGCCGAATCGTCGCGGCGAACGCCGAGCTTCACCGCATGTTCGGGTACGGGTTGGACGCCCTGATTGGCAAAGCGGTGGAAACGCTGTTGCCCGAGGCGCTGCGCAACATGGCGAGACGGCCCGGTCCGCATCACGATCACGCGGGCGAACGGCGAGTGCTTCTCGACCGAGATGTCGGTGTCCCGCGTCGGCGATGGGGCCGAGTGCCTGACGACCGTGATGCTGCGCGACATCAGCGACCTCGAACGACTCGAGGCCGAATCGCGCTCGCGCATCGAAGCAGATACGGCGAACCGCACCAAGACGCTGAGGCACTCTTGAGCAAGCGCTCGTTCGAACGCGTGCGCGAGCACATCGACAACCTGCAGTTCAGTGACGCGGCAAATGCGCTGGAGGCGGGTCAGTTGTAGGCATCGGGCCGCCGCCGGCACCGTCAGGTCTGCGAGGACGCAGATCAAGGAAGCATTGATTCGATGGCCGCATGCAACGCGAGCCAGCATTGGCGTCGTGGGTCTGGCCTCGCATGTCCAGCCGAACATCGCTCTGCGCGATCCCGCGCCAAGGAAAGACTATGGTTCCGGTTGACAGTGAGATAAGGCTTGCCACCGCGCTGGTGATTGACGGCAATGACGCTTCGCGCAGCGCACTCGTCAACATGCTGCGCGAGTTTGGGCTTGCAGAAGTGACCCAGGCGCGCCGTGCTCAAGACGCCCGGCGACTGCTCGAACAGCAACGCTTCGACATTGTTGTGTGCGAGTACGAATTCGAGGGCGAGCCACTTGATGCACGGATTGCCTTGGCGCTTTACCGTCTCACTGGTGACGTCGCGTGTCGCGACGATGCTCTCGCGTTCGCGTACAGCCTGGCATGGAGGCTTGCTGGGACGCGAGTGGTGCGCCTCCCGAGCCTGGCCCCTTGATTTGGGATGAGCCGTTGCTTCCGGCGGAGTGGCGCGAAGGCGCCGTGGAAGCAATGAGTCTATTGCTCGAGGTCGCGACCGAGGCGGATGATTGCGAGTGCGATCGGGAGTGCAATTTCTTCTGCGACAACCACCTGTCCGACGTCAAGCTGCTTGAGCTCAGGCTCCAAGCGGAGGAGCACGTCGCCAAACACTGCCGAGGGCCGAGGGTTCCACACAAACGGCACGTCAGCCGCCAGCGCAAGATCGGAAAGTTGACCCATGCGAGCAGCTGGCGCGATCGAGCCCGGAATCTTGTCGGTGGTGCAGGCCTTGAACGCTGTTGCAGGCGTTCAAACAGTGCCTGAGGGTTCGGCGTCGCGATCGGGTGGCGGACTCGAATGAATCACGAATTGGCGGCGCTGGCCAGCCTGATCCAGCGCGTCCCGGACTTCATCCTTGGCGAGGAACCCCAGCACATGCCCCTACAGCCAGGCAGCGATGACGGCACGGAACTGCGCCGCCGAGTATGGCTTCGACAGGTGCGCATCCATGCCAGCGTCCAGGCATCTATCGACGTCGCCCTGAAATGCGTCAGCAGTCAAGGCGACGATCGGCACACGCGGGCGGCCATCTCGCCGCTCGGCATCGCGAATTCGACGCGTCGCTTCAAAGCCATCCATCACCGGCATGTGGCAGTCCATCAGCACCACGGCGAACGACTGCGTCGCGATCCTCGCCAGCGCTTCTTCCCCGTTATCAGCCGAGACGACATCGAGCCCTAGCAACTCCAACATGGCGACGCCAACCAGTTGATTGGGTTGGTTGTCTTCGACCAGCAGAACGCGACCTGTCAGCCGTTCCGTGCTTGATGCATTCTCGATTTCGTTCTCTCCAGAGGTTTGTTGGCGCTCGACGATAGCGCCGAGCCGGCTCCGCAACCCATTGCAACAGCTATCGTGCGTTCGGGCACCTGTAAGCCCTTGCAGGTGCCGTCAATCAACGGGGCCCGAGGCACTGTCGGCGATCGGGACGCGCTGCGGCGAATCACCGCAGCCAATGTGCCAGCAGCGCATCGCCGCGGGCTCACTCGGGGTCGTTGAAGGATCGCTCGCGTTCGAATGACGCGAAAACAGTTCGTCGAAGATGTTTGCTGACACCGTGTCTGCGTCCGCATCCACAATATCAATGTCGCGGAGAAGGTCGACCGACGAATCGAGCCATCCGCCAGTAGATGCTCCCGGCGAGTCCGAAACTGAAGCGCGAGGCTTAGAGCCCTCCGCAGCGCGACAGGTGGGGGGACGCTGCTATCAATCCGTTCGCCCCCCGGCGCGACACGATTGACGCGCCAGCACCAGTTGTCGGCGGGATCGATAGGTTTGCGGGGCTTCACCGAACCTCCCAATTCAAGTAGGTGGGCACAGTTGCTGTGAGCAGCGGCCAGGCGTGAGGCGTTCGACGTCGGGCCTCAATTGGCCGTGCGTGTGGTGACGAAAGCCAATCAACGCCCCGCGACGTTGAGCCTCGAAGGACTGGGCCCGCCCCGGGCCGATCGGCGAGGAGGTCCAGCGCCTGCTGCGGTTCGGCCCGAGCGAAGGCTTCGGCCTCCAGCAGGGCGCGCATGAGGCTCTGGATGGCGCCAGGACGGGCTTTGAGGAAATTGCTGCGCTCGACCACCACTTGGGTGGTGTCGCGACGCCTTCGGTAGCGGCAAGGCGTTGGCGGCCATCACCCCGTACACGCGCGTTGGGTTTACACGCGGCCCAATGGAGCCGGCGCGCTGGACCCCTCGCAGCGCACCGGGCGCACCATCGGGCCAGCCTGCTGCGACACGCAGTCGTCGCAGCCCGACGCTCGGCGACCAGCCGTGCAACGCCCGCGTTGCGCTAGATGTAGAAGAGCTGGGCATAGCCGGCAGGATCAGTGGTTTGCCTTGCATGGCGTTCCAGTGTAGGGGCCGCAAGCATCCTGCTCTAAACATTGCAGAACTGTCGCAACTTGTCGCAGAGCGTCCGTACGCAAATGCCTGGTGCGATGCCCAATGAGCGCGCTTGCTGCCGACTGAGGATGCCTTGGAAAGCGGCCTACGGTCCCACGGCGCAGTCACAGGAACGCCTGCTAACGCGCCCGGCTCTTGGAACTGGAACGAGGTGTCACAGGCGGGATGTCTATGACGGGATTCAGGTTCGATGCGCCAGTGGCGTGGCGTCAACGGAAGATCAGTCGGTATCCGCGGAGCAGATAGCTGAGTTAATGGATTGTTTAATTCAAGGCACCAAAATCAATTGGGCGCAGGAATCTGTCGAGGCGCGAACTCGGGACGCGGCTGCACGCTCGAAACGCCGCTGGCCGACGCACCGAAGCGGCGGTGGGAGCGCTCGTACTCAAACGCATGCTCGCGGCCGGACGGCCCAACTCCATCCGTGCGCGAGGTCAGCTGAGATCGTGGGGAATGGGGCCTCCTCGTCCCGCTTCGCATCCATGCAACAACGCCAGTCCAATGCGCACTCCCCGAGGCACGATCGTCTGCTCTGTTCAATGGTCAATGCGGGCTGTGTTTGCTTCAACAACAGGAACATCCGTAGATGAACGCTTCATCGCTGCACTCGATCGTCTGGGCGGGGCTCCTTTGGGTTTCACTGTGCCACGCTGCTCACGCACAGTGGGTGATCGGCCAAGTCTTGCCGCTGCAGGGTCCGGTGGCCAGTTCCACCAAGCCCGTTGCCGAAGGCGCGGCTGCCTATGTGGCAGCAGTGAACAAGCGGGGCGGCCTGGCCGGCAAGCCAGTGGAACTGGTCACGCGCGATGACAACTTCAATCCGGAATTGACGCTGAAGGAAGTCGAAAAGCTGCTGGCCGAGCGCAAGCCGATCGCATTCGTGAACACCACCGGCGCCCCCAACTTGAGCAAGCTCATCAACTCCGGCGCGCTGAAGAAGGCGGGTGTGGCGATGGTGGGCGGCTTCACCGGTTCAACGGCAGTACGCGCAGGCAAGGATTCCATGGTGTTCTATACCGACGCAGGCCTCGACCAAGAGGCGCAAAAGATGATAGAGCAGGTCGCTACCCTTGGCATCACACGGGTCGGCGTGTTCTACCAGGACGACGGCTTCGGCAAAGACGGCCTGGCGCAGATCAAGCGCTTTGCGGCCGAAAGACGCGTGGCCGTCGTCGCCGAGGCTGCCTACGACCGCACGACATCGGACGCTACAGGAGCCGTGAAGACCATTCTGCCAAAGGACGCGCAGGCGGTTCTGATGGTCACGTCGAGTTCGGCGGCATCGGATTTCGTCAAGCGCTACAAGACCGGCGGAGGTGCGGGGCTGCTGATTGCCAGCAGTTCCTGCTCGGCTGAGGTTGTCTACAAGAGCGTCGGCGACTTGGCGCGCGGCATGGGCATCATGCAATTGGCGCCGCCCGTGCGATCTCCCTCCCGCATAGCGGCGGAGTTCCGCGCCGCGCTGAAAGAATACGCTCCGGATGCACAGCCCACACCGTTGGGTCTCAAGGGGTTTATCGCCGTCAAAACGGTGGTGGAAGCAATTCGGCTGTCAGGCCAACAGCCCTCTGCCACGGCCGTGATTAAGGGGCTGGGTGCCATGAGTCGCCACGACATCGGTGACCTGCAACTAACGTTTATCGGCGACCAGCGCGAAGGAGTCAAGTTTCGCGAAATTGGCGTGCTGGCCGCGGGCGGCATGATTCAGAACTGAGCATCGTCTACGGATGCAGGTATCTCCTGTCGCGGGATCCTGGGGGATGGGATCACCCCACCGCTATTGCTTGGGAAGATCAAGGATCTGGACCGATGAGCTACGCGAACGAATGGACCACAGCAATCGAGCGATCAAAGCGGTTTGGCCTTGAAGTGCCGGGGCATGAGGTGCAGCCCACAACCCGCTACCTGACCGAGGGCCGGCAAGCCGAGTTTCCCCACGTCGTCTTGCGAGGCCTCGGCGATCTCGATTTCTCGGACGTGGTGGCGCAGTGCATGTCGATCCACTACCGGCTCGTGCCTGTGTTGGAAGAATGGTTGCAGTGTCCGGTTGTTTACACCATCGGATGGATCGACGACGGCACCGACAAAGGCATGTTCAAGTTTGACGACGCCTTCGTCGCTGAGATGCTCAAGAACGGGTTCACAGGGAGCACCGTCAATATCCACGCATGGCTCACCCTGCCCAGCATGGAAGTCATCGACGTGGCGCTGGTCACTACGATCGCCGTACTGAAGGGGTGGCGGGAAGGCCACGGTGCGGTGCTGGCCAAGTATGCTGACGAGGTCACAGGTATGGCCTACAGGCCCATGTTGGTCGGCGCCGACTTCCTGCTCAAGACCGGGTTGCTTGTGGACTGAGGGATCGATGGCGAGATTCGGCATCGGTCACGCCACGCCGCTGCGTGATCGGGCCTTGCTCATCGTGCGGCCACTCTCATCGCACACGGGTTCGCCTCCGAAGCAGTTGAATTCGCAGACAACAAAACGGTAGAGCCGAAGGCCGACCACTTCGTTGGAAATTCCGGTCAAGTTAGACCGTTCGGATGCCGACAAAGGCTGTACCCGCCTAGTCAGGTCGTGCATCTGCGCTGCTGCGGGTCGTTCGTCCAATTTTGCTTGAAGGAAAATACCATGATCACACGCCGCCCGCTCCTGAATGCCTCCTTGGCCGCCCTGTTCGCGATCGCCGCGCCGTTCGCCCTTGCCTCGGAACTGCCGGCCGACGTCGCCGCCAAGGTCGAGAAGGCTAAGAAGCGCCTGTCGGAGATCGCTGCCGACCCGGCCCTGGTGGCTGCCGTGCGCGAGGCCAATGGCAAAGACGTTGGAGGCATGACCAACGGCAAGTGGTCCGATCTGGCCGACAACGACCCTGCAGTGAAGGCATTGTTGTCCACCAAGGCCAGCACGCTCATCGTCAAGTTGGAAGGTGCCAACGACAACCTGACCAAGCTGCTGTTGCGCGACCAGAAAGGCAACTTCGTTGCGGGCAGCATCAAGCCGCTGCTGTTCAACAATGCGGCACGGCCGCAATTTTCCAACGCGCTGAAAGGCCAAAATTGGTCCGCCGCCGAGATCAAGCCAGACACCACCACGCAGGTGCCGAGCGTGCAGGTCGGCGTGCCGGTGCTCGATGGCGGCAAGCCCATCGGCGTGCTGCAAGCCGGCGTCATCGCCAAGTGAGCTCTTTCCGATTCAGCGTTTCTGACCAACAGACGGTGGGCCGATCATGATGAAGAACCTCAACGTTGGCACGCGGCTGGGCCTAGGCTTTGCCGCCGTCTTGCTGCTGCTTGCGGCCGTCAGCGCAATTTCGCTGAGCCGCCTGGCGGATCTCAGGGCCGACCTCGCAACGGTGACCGGCGAAGACGCCGAGCGCATGCTGCTGGCCAACAGCATGCGCGACCTGGCGCGCTACCAGGCGGTTACCTTGCGTGATGTGGTGATGCAGGACGACCCGGCCTTCAAGAAGAAGGAGCTGGCCCTCATGAAGAAGGCGCGCGTCGACTACGAGGACAAGACCAAGTCGCTCTCTTCTATGGCGCAGGACCCTGAACTTCTGGCTGCGCTGAATGCGGCGGCCCAGGCCTTTGCAGGCATCAACGCGCCGCTGGAGAAGGCTATTGATCGGTCCCTCTCCGAAGACATGCAAGGCGCCGCGGAAGCTGTGCGCGATGCCGTCAGGCCGGCTCAGCTTGCCCACGTCGCCGCCCTGGACAAGGTGGTCGCCGCTGTTCAACAGGCCTCGCAAGCGCGTGCGCTCACGGCTGAGTCCCGTTCCAAGCAGGCGGCGGTCTTAATCATGGTCCTGTCGGCGGCGGCGCTAGTCACCGGCACGCTGATCGCGTGGCGCATCCGGCGCAGCATCACGGTACCGCTGACCCACGCGCTCCAGGTAGCCCAGGCCGTGGCGGATGGCGACCTCACTCGGGTCATTGACACCACGTCCGGCGACGAAGTGGGCCAGGTGCTGGTGGCGCTGCAGACTGTCAACGCCAAGCTGGGACAGGCGCTGAACCAGGTGCGTACGGCCGCGGAGACGATGCAGACCGCGTCTTCCGAAATCGCCATGGGAAATGCCGACCTCAGCCAGCGCACCGAGTTGCAGGCCTCCAGCCTGCAGCAAACGGCCGCCTCGATGGTGGAGCTCAACTCCACGGTGAAGAGCAACGCCGAGACGGCGCGGGTCGCGGCACAGCTTGCAGGTTCGGCCAGCGCCGTCGCCGCGCGCGGCGGTGATGTTGTCGGTCAAGTCGTGCAGACCATGAACGCCATCAGCGCCGGGTCGAAGAAGATTGCCGACATCATCAGCACAATCGACAGCATCGCATTCCAGACCAACATACTGGCGCTCAACGCCGCCGTTGAAGCGGCGCGCGCCGGCGAACAGGGCCAGGGCTTTTCCGTGGTGGCCGCTGAAGTGCGCCGCTTAGCGCAGCGCAGCGCCGGAGCGGCGCGCGAAATCAAGTCACTCATCCATGACAGCGTCAAGGCGGTGGATGCGGGAACGCAACTGGTGGGCAATGCCGGCACCACCATGACCGACATCGTCAGTGAGGTGAATCGGGTGAGCAACCTGATCGGCGAAATCAGCCACGCCACACATGAGCAGGCGAGCGGAATCAGCCAAGTCAGCGACGCTATCACGCAGATGGACCATGCGACGCAGCAGAATGCGGCGCTGGTCGAACAAAGCGCCGCTGCGGCCGAAAGTCTGAAGCAGCAGGCAGAGCAGCTCGTCCGGGCCGTCAGCGTGTTTCGTACCGGCGCGGACGCAGGGACAATCGCGGCTTGACCGCTTTTCTCCTGAACCTTGGCTATTGCCGGCGCACGCAATAGAGCACCGTTTGCGCAGGTCCAGTCCAAGCCCTTGCGGATAAGCCCGCGTCACGCCAACCGTCCGCCTTTAAGGCGTACTTGGACGTCGCGATCCGGGCGCAGGGTTTGCTCCTCGTTAGAAAACCTCTGTTCCATCAGCCTCGACGCTGGTGCGTGATGTTCACGTCGACGGATCGCGATGAATGCAACTTCGTTGACCCCGTGATGCTGGCACCAGACGGGCTCTTTCGGTGTCAAGGTACGACGGCCGTCGCTCGTTCGACTGGGCTGGCGTACTGGAAACCATTTCGTTCGTAGACCGCGGCTGCGGCGTCGCTGCGCATGAATTCAATCCAGATTTGTGCTGCACGCCGGCGCTCGGTCGACTTGATCATCGACATGCCCAACTGGTCGATGAAGTTACCGGCCTCGGGCAGCGGTACGTAGTCAAAGGCGTCTGGCAGCGCCTCCTTGAGGTACGACCCGAGGTGTGCGTACATTGGTGCCACGTCGGCTCGCCCGTCGAAGACGAACTGGGCATTTTCGCGATGGTGCACCGAAGCGGGCGACACGGTCGTGGCCTTGGCCAGCACTACCGCTGGAAGATCGGCTCCACCCTGCGCGCGCAGTGTGGCGGCGTAGCTCTCGAAGGACGCTGGCTCGCGCTGTGGCGAGGAAATGGCCACGCGCACGTCCGGGCGCGCGAGGTCGGCGACCGTGCGCACATTCAGCGGGTTGCCCTTTCTCACCAGCAGTACCACGCCGCGGTTGCGGGCGTATACGGCATAGCTGTCGATATAGTCCAGATCCTTCAGCCTTTTCTGCTGCCGCGGCCCGGTCATGAAAACGTCGGGCCACAACTTGCCGGGCGCAACGTCGAACCAGAAGTTGCCCAGCACCAGCTTGCCCGCTTGCATGGCGTCGATGAGGCGCCCCGGTGGCAGGGTGGCGTAGAAAATGTTGTCGACCCTCAGATCGGCGTACGCGGGCGTCGCCGCGACCCAACTGTGAAAAGAGGCAATGAGCTCCGGCAAGGCGCGGTACTGGTTTCCGGCCATGAAAAGCACAAGGTCGAGATTGGAGGCGCTTCCATGGAAGTCCAGCAGGTAGTTGGATTCAGGCGCAGCAAAGTGAATTGCGTTGCCGAGCAACGGCGCGGGCAACTCGACAGGCCAGGGCACGACAGAACTCGGCGGGACCGGGGGACTGCGAAGCGCCGCTGTTCCATCCCCAGCCGAAGACGCAAGGGGCGTGGCGCAAGCAACGAGGGCCAGACACATTAGCGATACCAGCGGCGGGCGCACGAAACCAAATCTCAACTCGTCATGCATGCTGCTCCCCCAGGCGGCAGGAACGCGGATGTCCTCGATACATTGTGCCGCAGGCGCTTGCTCTGCAGGCGGCGGCTAAAAGCACCCCAAGGTCGTCGACCAGTGCCGACGAGCGTTCACACCTCCCCGTTTCCGAACTCCTGCTTCAGGTTCACACGCTTGGCCTGGCGATCGGCGGGCCGCTTGCCAACCATCCTCCCTCGGCGATCAAATACCCGTTGCCCGTAATAGTCCGACCAGCACCGTCATTGCGCCGCGATCGGCGTCGCTGCAGCATCTGACCTGATGGAGTGGGCCCAGGAGATGGTGCCCACCAACAGAGACCTGGACATCAAAGTCCAACGCCCCTAACCAATGACCCACCTGAGGCTCGCGGGCTTTCTGGCGCAATACGGCTACTTGGCTGTCTTCGTCGGCTGCCTGCTCGAAGGCGAGGCGATCCTCCGAGCTCGTCCTTCAGTGTCGAGCTGGCGCGCGGCGGAATCACAACCGCGATGTGCGTGGGCAGACCCGCGCCGGCCATGCAACTGTCCATCGGTCGGATCGGCGCCATCGCCTGCGTGATGGTGTGGCCCCCTGCACAGGCGAGCTTCGGGCGCACGTGGCGCACCACGTGGAAGGTGTCCGGTTCGTAGTCCAGCACCTCCGAGACGTCTTGACCGATCTCCCGCAGGCCCCCGCCACAGGCCGTGCAGCCGCATCCGCTTTGCGGCGTGTGAACCACGGTGCGTCGCGGCAGGTGGCTGGTAACTCGCGCAGCCCCGCCCTGGTCTTGGGCTCCCGCTTCTTGCGCTCGGTATCGAGTGACGTCACGTTGGACTTCAACCCGTCATCCGAGTCAGCGTCGACCGGCGGCTCGATCACAGGTTGTGCGACCTGGCCGCCTACGAGTTCGAGTTGTGCATGCTCGAGCTTCTCGCTGGAGCGGTCGTATTCGCTGCCATGTTGCCGAAACCGGACACATTGCTGCACCCTCATCGTCGGGATGGCGAACTGCACCGAAACTCGCGTCCAATGCCGCCATGCAAACTTCCCTGTTCGTCCTGGCGCTCATCGTCGTCGGTTTCTTTCTGCGTCGTCGGTCTGACACGAACGGCGATAGCCGCCACTGACCCGCGCCGCAACCCCACTCCGTAACGTCGTGACAGCGATTGCCGGAATTGACATTGTCGGGCTGAGCGAAACTAGTCTTACTGTGTCACAAGAGTAGTTTTGCGCCTGCTCTGCCGCAGCAGGGGCACTGCCCGAGGCGGGCGATCAGTGCGTAGCTCAGGTTGAGCCGCAACGTCGTGATCGAGTGATCCACGTGCCGCTGCGCGCGCAGGACTGCCGCGGGGGATGTAATCCTTGGGAAGGGCAGGCACTTTGCGTTCGATGA
>Ga0307515_10000928_pt1 | contig 67239 bp, 66 predicted proteins | sample 17_EM_MG_FD_194513 | JGI IMG/M metagenome (GOLD analysis project Ga0307515, IMG submission 194513) | Populus trichocarpa ectomycorrhiza microbial communities from riparian zone in the Pacific Northwest, United States - 17_EM | ecosystem: Host-associated > Plants > Roots > Unclassified | place... | reverse complement strand
AGAGACGGTCGGCGGCCGTGGGGACCGGCGCTTCCGTCGGGACCTGCACCGGATGCACCGGCTGAGCTGTGGTTGCGGAGGACATGAGCGGTAGGACTCCTTCGAGCCAGCTCTAGCAACTAACTGGTTGGTTGGAAGCTGGAACAGCATGCGGCACCCCGGAATTCCCTGTCAACCAAATAGTTGGTTACTGTCGCCCGCCGAGTACGCTGGCCCCATGGGAGTCAGAGACCCCGAGGCCACCAAGGCCCGGATCTTCGAGGCGGCGGTCGCCGAGTTCGCGCGGCACGGCATCGCGGGCGCCCGTATCGACCGCATCGCGTCCGAGGCGAAGGCCAACAAGCAGCTGATCTACGCCTACTTCGGCAACAAGGCGGAGCTGTTCACGCAGGTCCTCGGCAGGTCCATGCTCGACCTGGCCGTGCAGCTCCCCGTCGACCCCGACGACATCGAGGGCTGGATCGACCGCCTCATGGACTACCACGAGGCCCACCCCGAAGTGCTCCGCCTCCTCTTCTGGGAGGGCCTGGAGTACGGCACCGCCGAACTCCCCGACGAGGTCGAGCGCCAGCAGCACTACGCGTTCAAGGTCGCCGCCCTCCAGGACGGCCAGGACCGGGGTGTCGTGACCGACGCGATCCCGGCCCGCGACCTCCTCTTCCTGCTGGTCGCGATGGCCAACTGGGGTGTCGTCGTACCGCAGATGCGCCGCGTCCTGGTGGGCGCGGACGACCCGGACCGCGACCGCCTCCGCGAGTCGATCAAGGAGGCGGCACGGCGACTGGTCGCCAAGTAGCCCCGCCCGACGGCCAGTTGGCGGTCGTCGCCAACTGAACCGTGCCGTGGGCTAGTTGGTACCGATCCGGGCGAGCAGATCGACGATCCGCGACTGGACCTCGGTGCTCGTCGACCGCTCGGCGAGGAAGAGCACGGTCTCACCGGAGGCGAGCCGCGGCAGGTCGGCCTGGTCCACGGCAGCGGTGTACACGACGAGCGGGGTGCGGTTGAGTTGCCCGTTCGCCCGCAGCCAGTCGACGATCCCGGCTCGCCGCTTGTGCACCTGCAACAGGTCCATGACGACGAGGTTCGGCCTCAACTGTCCAGCCAGAGTCACCGCATCGGCGTCACTCGCGGCCCGTGCCACCTGCATCCCACGCCGCTCCAGCGTCGCGGTCAGCGCCAGCGCGATCTCCGCGTGCTCCTCGATCAGCAGCACCCGCGGCGGATGCTGCTCACTGTCCCGCGGCGCGAGCGCCTTCAGCAGGACGGCGGGATCGGCACCGTAGGCCGCCTCACGCGTGGCCTGCCCGAGCCCGGCGGTGACAAGCACGGGCACCTCGGCGGCGACGGCCGCCTGCCGCAAGGACTGAAGCGCGGTCCGCGTGATCGGCCCGGTCAACGGGTCCACGAACAGCGCCGCCGGGAACGCGGCGATCTGCGCGTCGACCTCCTCGCGCGAGTGCACGATGACGGGCCGGTACCCGCGGTCGCTCAGCGCCTGCGTGGTCGTCACGTCCGGCGCGGGCCACACCAGCAGCCGACGCGGATTGTCGAGCGGCTCCGGGGGCAGCTCGTCGTCGAGCGGCTGCGGCCTGGGCGTGTCCGCGATCTCGACAGCCCCACCGGGCCCGTCCAACGGCTCCGGCCCCTCGGCGGCATTTTCGTCCGGTGCCCCTATGGCATACGACCGTCCGGCGCCCTCGGTCATCTGCGCGAGCCGCGACTGCCCGGCCATGGAGGGCTGCGGCTGCTCACCCTGCGGATGTTGCCGCGCCGCCCCGGGGGCACCGGTATCGGGCCGCGTCCCCAACTTCCGCCGCCGCCCGCCCGGTTGATGCGGCGGAGGCGTAGCGGTCGGCTGTTGCACCTGAGCGGCCTGCCGCGTGAACGGCACCCCCTGCCCCAACGTCCGCACACTGATCGCCCGCCCCTGAGTGGAGTTGGGGTCGACGGCAGCGGCGGCGGCCTCGGCGGGCAAGGGCTGCGCGGCCCGCGCGGCGACCGGGGTCCCGGGCGCGGGCGTATTCGGGTTGGCGTTCGGCTGCGGGTTCGGTGCCGGGTTCGGCGCTACGGCGGGTTCGGCGCCGGTCGCCGGTACGGGCGCCGGAGCCGCGCCGGGCGTACCCGCGGCCGGGTTCGGCTGCGCGGCGGGCAGTGCCTGCGGCGGCACCGGCCCACCGGACTGGCCCTGCACCGGGGCGACTTGACCGGGAATGCCGTGCGGCGAGACGGGCTGCCCCTGAGCGGGCGCGGCCTGACCGGGAATGCCCTGGGGCGGAATCGGCTGACTCGGAACACCGGGTGCTCCTTGGCCCTGGATTCCCTGCCCCGGGATTCCCTGAGGGGAGACCGGCTGGCCGGGAAGTCCCTGCCCCTGCACTCCCTGCCCCTGGATGCCTTGCGGCGAAACCGGCTGACCAGGGCCGCCCTGCCCGGGGTTGCCCTGCGCCGGGATCCCCTGACCGGGAACCGCCTCGGCCGGCAACGGCTGCCCCGCCGGGATCTGCCCCGGAGCGGGAAGACTCTGCGCGGGAGCAAGCTGCATGGCGGTACCGGGCTGCCCGGCGACGGGCTGCCCTCCGACCACCTGACCAGCGCCCGGTTGCCCAACTCCCACCTGTCCTACGCCCTGTTGCTGCCCCGCACCGACCTGCGCCGGAATCCCCTGCTGCCCCTGCCCGGCCGTACCCTGCGCCGGAACCACCGCACCGGGCTGCCCCTGTCCCTGCACCTCGACGCCGGCCTGAACCGGGGCGCCGGCCTGTACCGGCACCGACTCCGCGCCCTGCGCCTGAGGATGCGGCTGCGGCTGAGCAACAGCCCGCCGCCGCCGCCCAGTCGGCGCGCTCGCGGGATGCGGCTGAGGCGGAGTGTGATCCTCGGGCTGATCAACCGGAACGGCATCGTGCCGCCCGTCGTCACCGGGATGACCACTGGGAACCCCACCAGGAACCTGCCCAGGCACAACCGGAACCCCAGGCGCGACGGCAACCCTGGGCCCAACCGGAACCCCGGGAGCCTGCGCAGCCGTAGTCACAGGGTTGGCCCCGGAGACCTCCGGCGTCCGATCGGCCTCGGCCGGCGGCAACGCGAACACCGTCCGCGCCCCCGCCTCCTGCGCCGCGGCCCGCTCGGCCGCAGCCGCCAAGGCCCGCCGCCGACGCCCGGTCGGCTGCCCGTCCTCGCCACCGGAGTCGGAGTCGTCGCCGGCATCGGCGGAGCCGCTCGCGGGCAACGCGGCCGGCAGCGCCTGCCGTTCACCGCCCACGGGCACGCCTCGCGGCGACACGGTGCCACCAAGTCCCGTACCGGAAGCGGCAGTTCCAGCGGCATGCTCCGCCGCCGTCATCACAGCGCCCTCGGAGACACCCCCGGACACACCTGGGGAACCGTCCGCGGAATCACCGTCGGCCGCCCGTCCACGCCGCCGCCCGGTACCGCTGGACGCACCTTCGCCGCCCGCTTCACCGGCCACCGCGACCGCCGCGGACTCATCGCCCGCCCGCCTCCTGCGCCGCCCGGTAGGCACCGCGGCCTCGCCACCGGAGCCGTCGGAGCCACCGGTGTCATCGGATCCCGGCACCTCGCTCTCCAGGAACGCGTCCACGGAGGACCGTCGGGCGCGCCGGCGTCCGTTGCTGGCCGAGGCGGGCTCGGGCAGGGCGAGTTCGGCGCCGCCACCGGTCGCGGCCGGAGCGGCTACGGCGCCGGCCCCGCCCCCGATGGGCACCTCCAGGACATACGCGCTGCCGCTCATGCCCGGTACGTCGTGCGTCTGGAGCACACCGCCGTGCGCCCGCACGATCCCGCGCACGATCGGCTCGTGCACCGGGTCTCCCCCGGCGTACGGCCCGCGCACCTCGATCCGTACGACCTCACCGCGCTGCGCCGCCGCCACGACGACCGTGTTGTCCATGTAACCGCCCACGGACACGGGCGAGTTGCCGGTCGCGTCGACGCCCGCGACATCCGCGACGAGGTGGGCGAGCGCGGTCGCGAGGAGAACGGGGTCGACCTCGGCCTCGATGGGCGGCGCGTGCACGGCGAACTGCACCCGCCCGGGCCCGATCAGTTCCACGGCCCCGTCGACACCGGCCGCGACCACGGCGTCCAGCATCACCTTCGTACGCGAGAGGTCGTCGGCGCCGGTCTCCAGCCGCTGGTAACCGAGCACGTTGTCGATGAGCTGCGTGATGCGCGAGTAGCCCGCCGAGAGGTGATGGAGCACCTGGTTGGCCTCGGGCCACAGCTGGCCCGCGTCATCGGCGGCCAACGCGGCCAGTTCCCGGCGCAGTTCGTCCAGGGGCCCGCGCAACGACCGCCCGAGCAGCGTGAGGAGTTGCTCGTGCCGTCCGGCCAACTCCTCGAACCGGTCCTTCTCCCGCTCCCCGAGCGCGGCGTACCGCTCCTCGTTCGCGGCGAGTTCCTCCTCGTGCTGCTCCTGGAGTTCCTCGATCTCGGTGATGTGCTTCTGGCGCAGCGAGGTCAGCTCGGAGGCGTGCTCCTCGTCGATGCGCTCCAGCTGGTCGCGGTGCTCCTTGTCGGCCGCGTCCTTCTCCTCGGCGAGCGAGTCGTAGGGCCGCCGGTCGGTGAAGGTCATCACGGCGCCGACGAGTTGATCGCCGTCGCGCACGGGCGCGGTGGTGAGGTCGACGGAGACCCGGTCCCCGTTCTTGGCGAACAGCACCTGCCCGCGCACCCGGTGCTTGCGCCCGGAGCGGAGGGTGTCGGCAAGCGGCGACTCCGCGTACGGGAAGGGGGAGCCGTCGGCGCGCGAGTGCAGGACGAGGGTGTGCAGTTCCTTGCCGCCGAGGTCGCTGGCGCGGTAGCCGAGGATCTGGGCGGCGGCCGGATTGACGAGCACGACCCGCCCGTCCGTGTCCGTCCCTACGACGCCCTCGGCCGCCGCGCGCAGGATCATCTCGGTCTGCCGCTGCGAACGGGCCAGCTCGGCCTCGGTGTCCACGGTCCCGGAGAGGTCGCGCACGACGAGCATCAGGAGTTCGTCGGAGGTGTAGCCGTAGCCGTCGTAGGCCTGCTGGCCGTCCTCGAGGTTGGCGCTGGTGACCTCGACGGGGAACTCGGAGCCGTCGGTGCGGCGGGCGGTCATGCGGGTCGGCTTGGTCCGGCCGCGCGGGTCCATCGAGTCGGGGCGGCGCATGGAACCCGGGATGAGCCGGGAGTCGAACTCCGGCAGCAGGTCCAGCAGTCCGCGCCCGACGAGCGCGGTGCCCGGGGCCTCGAAGGCTTCGAGCGCGATGGTGTTCGCGTTGACGACGGTCCCGTTGGCGTTGACCAGTACCAACGCGTCCGGGAGCGCGTCGAGTATGGCTGCGAGGCGAGCAGCGCCTCGGGATGGCCTGCTGCTCACGAGACGCTTCCTCCCTGTTACCGCACCTTGCCGACCGCGTAGGCCATCTTGCCAACCGGCCCGCGACGTGTCACGCGAGGGAGTCTAAGGGCACTCCTTGTGCTCGCGGAGTGAGATGAGAGGGAGGTCGCACGCCGAAGTGACGTAGAACGTGTGACCGAGCACCCATACCTGCCGTCTTCAGTGGTTACGGCAGAGATCCTCCAGCGACCTCGGCCGGGATCTTTCAGCGGCCACGGCCGAGATCGGGCAGCAGCGGGACCATCCCGTTCCAGCGGGAGATCTCGCAGCCGTTGCTCCGGTCGTACGTGGTGTCGACGGGGCGTCCGGCCCAGGTGCCGGTGACATGGGCCGTGGCGGGGCCGCCGTAGAGCATCGTGCAGATGCTGTCCGGGGGCACCGGTGCGAAGGGGTCCTTCCCCCACTGGGTGTTGCGGCCGACGGCCGCGCAGGCGCCGGTCACGTCCGGGTGGGTGCCGCCGCCGGGGTGGCAGTACAGCTCGCGCGTGCCGTCGGCGGCGCCGCCCGCGTGCCGGACGGTGACGGTGAGGTGGTCGCCGCCGGACCGGTCCTCGTCGCGGACGGGCGGTGGCGCGAGGGTGTGGAGGGTGCCGGGGGACGCGGTGGCGGGCACCGCGGCCAGCGAGCCGACACCGGCGGCGGACGCGGCGGCGACCAGGAGGAGACGGAGCGGACGGAGCGGGCGGTGGAGACGGCTGACCTGGGACATGACCTGACTAACGCCCACCGCCCCCGGACGTTGCGGACACGGCGGCCGGCGACAACGGCTTTGCCCTGCGGCCCGCCCGCCTAGTACCGTGGGAGGCGATTGGTGACACCGCGCTCATCTGTGTCATCATCTGCACGCACCTTCCGCGCTCGCGCGGGTGGTTGTGCTGGAGGCGTCGCCTAGTCCGGTCTATGGCGCCGCACTGCTAATGCGGTTTGGGACGCAAATCCCATCGAGGGTTCAAATCCCTCCGCCTCCGCACCTCACCGAAGCCCTGGTCCGCGCGACCGGGGCTTCGGCCGTTCCCGGAACCCCTCCGTAGGGCCGTTTTCGCAGCTCACAAGGGGTATGGCTAACGGATTTCACATGGCGGCGGCAGTCATGTAATGTTCTTCCTGTCGCCGCGAGCGGCCCGGAAGGGCAGGGAACGGCGAAGGAAAACAAGAGAAAACAAGCACTCGTAGCTTAACGGATAGAGCATCTGACTACGGATCAGAAGGTTGCAGGTTCGAATCCTGCCGAGTGCACATCTGACGAGAGGCCCCGGAGTGATCCGGGGCCTCTCGCGTGTGCCCCGGCGTCCGTTGTTTCGAAGCCTGTGTTTCGAAGGCCGGCGGCGGTTCCGGGGTTGGCCCGGGAACGGCCAGGTCAGGGGCGTGAGGGGTACGTCCGGGGCGGCGAAGTGGTTCCCGGTTGCTCGATCTGTGATGAACAAGCGATGTGGACGGCCTCAGCGAGTGGCGTGTCTAGGCCCATACTGGAGTCAATGACAAAGCCAGCTGCACCGAAGCGCTATTTGCCCACCAGTCCCTTCAAGGCCCCGGCCGCGGCGGCACCCAAGCAGTTCGCCGTGGGCGACCAGGTCACACACGACATGTACGGCCTCGGCCGGGTCATCGGCATCGAGGACGGAATCGCGGTGCTCGTCGACTTCGGGTCGGTTCAGGAGCGCATCCTGAGTCCGTACGCCAAGATGAGCAAGCTGTAGGACCGCCGTGCCCGGTCACGGCACACCAGGTCCCAGCGGCCTGTAACGAACGGGAGACCTCTCATCGAACTGACCTCGTTGTTCTCCGCCCCGGAAGGGGCGACCCGCCAGTCCAACGCGGGATCGCCCCCTCCGGCGACGAACCCCTTCCAGGCCCCGGACTTCGGGGAGGACGAGACGCTGCCGTTCGACGACGGACAGTCCTTCTCGGACATGGACGAGGCTTACCGCAGGGCGGGCTAGTCAGGGCGGGCTGGGCTTCCACGGGCACCGTCCGGCGAAGCCCGTCAACCATGTGCCGGCGCCGGTGCCAGTTCCTCGGCGGTTCCTCCGCCATGTCTTCAGCACCCTCCGCACCTTCAGCACCTCAGCCAGTACCTCAGCACCTTCAGCGGTTCTCAGTGCTCCTTCGCCGGCCATCCGACGGCCCGGAAGACGGCGACGGGGTCCAAGTAGTCCCGCCAGTGCGTCACTTCGCGGTTCCTGACGGTGATCACGGAGACGAAGTGGTTGTCGTAGGCACGCCCGGTGTGGACGGCCCGTCCGTGCACCGCGTACTCGAGTACGACCACTGACGTCCCGGAGTCCCGGTGGACGGCCAGTCCGTCCGCGCCGTGCAGGACCATGACGTCGCCGTAGCCGCGGTACAGGTCGGCCACCGCCGCGCGTCCCTGGACACGGCGTGGGTAGCCGGGCACGGAGACGACGTACTCGAAGACCACGTCCTCGGCCAGGAGCTCGAAGAAGTGATCGCCGTCGACGAGGTCGGCCAGCCCCTCCTGGACGATCCGGAAGAACGGATCGAGCGCCGCGAAGTCACCGATGTCCCCAACGTCCTTCACCGGCATGGTCACTTCACCGCCGGTACCGGTACCGGTGCGGCCCAGGCACCGGCGTTGCGCCGCGCGAACTCGTCGAAGGTGGTCGCCGGTCGGCCGGTGACCTTCTCGATGTCGCCGTTGGGCGTGGAACCGTCGCCGGAGACGATGGCGCCGGTCAGCCAGCGGAGCATCACCGCGTAGTCGGCGGGCACGACCCCGGCCGCGACCGCGCCGCCGATCCACGCCTCGGGGTCGATGTCCTGGTGCGCGACCGGGCCGCCGGTCACCGCGGCGATGGTGTCGGCGACCTCGGCGACGGTGAGCGCCCGCGGTCCGGTGGGCGCGTACTCCGCCCCGGCGTGGGCCTCGGGCGCGAGCAGGGTCTCCACCGCGACGGCGGCGATGTCGGCCGCGTCGACGAAGGCTTCCGTACCGCCGCCGGTCGGCACTGTGATCACTCCGTCGACGACCGGCAGATGCGCGTCGCTGAAGTTCTGCATCACCCAGGCCGGGCGCAGGATCGTGTGCGTGAGGGTGTCCCGCGCGGCGAGATCGTCCTCCACGGCCCTGATGTCGACGTCCGGGGGCGCCAGTTGGCCGCCGTAGGTGCTGAGGTAGGTGACGTGACGTACCCCCGCGGCCACGGCGAGGTCGAGGAAGGCGGCGACCTGGTCGGCGTAGGAGATCCGCAGGACGGGGGTGACGAGGTAGAGGCGGTCGACGCCGGTGAGGGCGGCGGGGTGGGTGGTCGGGTCGTCCCAGTCGAAGCGGACGTCGGCGCCGTGGCGGGCGGCGGTGCGGGCGGGCAGTCCCTGTTCGGGGAGCTGCCGCGCCACGAGGGAGCCGGTGCGGCCGGTGCCGCCGAGGACGAGGGCGGTGGGTGGTGATCCAGTCATGGCTCCATCGTGGGAGCGCGATACGAGCGGATCAATGCGTGAATCGCTCGATTCATTGCGTCAGACGCTCGAAGGAACCCTCATCGGGGCCGCCCGGCGGATACTGATCGGGTGGACATACTGCACGATCGCCTCGCGCGGGCCCGCGCCTCCGGTGCCGTCTTCGCGCGGACGGTGGCCGAGCCGCCGTGGGGACTGCGGCTGGCCGGGTCGATCCAGCTGGCCGTGCACACCGTCGTACGGGGCCGGGGCTGGCTGTGGCTGGACGACCCCGGCGACGCGGTGGAACTCGTACCCGGTGAGGTGACGCTCGTCCGGGGCGGCCCCGATCACCACATCGGTCACGCGCCGGGCGCGGACTGCCTCGAACCGGAGGAGTTCCGGAACCGGCATGCCCCTGGCCGGAGTTCGGAGGAGTCCCGGAACGGGCAAGTCCCTGGCCGGAGTTCGGAGGAGTCCCGGAACAGGCGAGTCCCGGGCGGGAGTTCGGAGGATCCGCGGGCGACGGTGTTCCTGTGCGGTGCCTACCGGTTCTCGGGGGACATCGGCGCCGGGCTGCTGGAGGCGCTGCCGCAGGTGCTGACGCTGTCGGCGGCGGTCGGGGACCCGTTGCGGGACGTGATCGGGCTGCTCTCCCACGAGTTGGCCACACCGGCGCCCGGCGAACCGGGCGGGCCCACGGTCCTGGACCGCCTCCTCGACGTCCTCCTCGTGCTCGCCATCCGCAACGACTTCCGGCGCAGCCCCAACGCGCCCCGCTGGTACCGGGCTTGCGCGGACCCCCGCCTCAACGCTGCGCTCCAGGCCGTCCACGAGAACGCCGGCCACCCCTGGACGGTCCCCGAACTCGCCGCGATCAGCGGCCTGTCGAGGGCCGCCTTCGCCCGCACCTTCCGCGAGGCCCTCGGCCAGACCCCGATGCAGTACCTGACCGACTGGCGGATGGCCCTGGCCCGCGACCACCTCCGCACCGGCGACCTCACCCTCACCGCCATCTCCCGCACGGTCGGCTACGGCTCCCCGTACGCCTTCGCCGCAGCCTTCACCCGCCACCACGGCGAACCCCCGGGCAGCTGGCGCCAACGCGAGTCCCACCTCGCGAACGACCCACACCCGCACGCCCATTGACACCCCGAGGGGGTCCGGCCAAGCCATGGTCACCCACCGCCAGGAGCACACCGCCCACTGGATCCGGTACTTCGCCGACCGCGGTCACGGAGACGCCCGGCCGCTCGCCGCAGGTGTCGAGGGCGCCGTGTACCGCCTCGGGGACGGGATCGTCGGCAAGGTGTGGAGCGGGCGGCGGCCGGTCGGGGTGGAGCTCATGCGGCGGGTCTACGAGGACATCGCGCGGGCGGCGGAGTCGTTGCCCTTCGCCACGCCGGAGATCCTCGGCGTCGAGGAGCGCGAGGGCGTACTGGTCACCTATGAACGGGAGTTGGGCGGAGTCCCGCTGCGGGCCGACTCGGCGGTCGTGGCGCCGGGGCGGGAGTTGGCCGGGCGGGAGACCGGTGCCCTGCTGACGGTGTTGAGCGGGCTGGCCGCCGTGCCCGGTACCGAGGCCATGCGGCGGCTTGCCGTGCAGGGGGACGACCGGCCGCTGTGGGAGGGGCACGCCCGTTTCCCCGACGCGCTCGCTGCCCTCGTCCGGCGTGCCGTCCATCGCCACGGTGACCTGCTCGCCGCTCACGTCCCCGACCTCGTGGGCATCGTGCGCCGGACCGTGGACTCCCTGCGGGCACTGCCGGAGGGCGGCCCGGTCAGTGTCGTGCACGGTGACCTCGTGCCGCCCAACATCCACGTCGACGACACGGGCGCCCCTACGGCCGTACTCGACTTCGGGTTCTTCACCACCGCCGGTGACCCGGCCTTCGAGGCCGCCGTGACAGCCGCCGTGTGGGACATGTACGGGCCGTACGCGGAGCCGCACACCGTCGCCCTCACCCGGCTGTTCGCGGCGGAGTTCGGGTACGCGCCCGACACGCTCGTCCTCTATCAGCGTGCCTATGCGCTGGCGACCTACGACCTGTTCGCCTCGGGCTCGGACGGCGGGGACGGGCATTTCCGTTGGTGCGCAGGGCTGTTGAGGCGTGGGGCGCTCACGCGGCCGCGCTGAACGCGGGTGCTGCCACCGTCGGCCGTACCGCGATCGCGACCGGAGCCGAGGCGCCGCGGTCGGCGAAGACGAACAGGCGGAGGACCAGGAAGCGGCCGATGCCGGCGAGGCCGGAGGCGCTGAGGTAGACGAGCTGTTCGGTGAGCATCGCGGGGGAGGACTGGACGGTGTGGAGGATCAGGATCGCCGCGGACGTCGCCGCATAGGCCGCCGTGGCCGAACCCGCCGACTGCCAGTGCTCGCGCAGGCCGGGACGGCGGCCGGTGCTGAAGGTGAACAGGGCGTGCAGCTCGGTGCAGAGGACGGTCGAGGCGACCGTGATCAGCGCGTTCGCCGCCGCCCACGGCATCAGCGCGGCCAGCAGCGGTACCGCCGCGCTGGACAGCACCCCGACCCCGCCGCCGCACACCACGAACCTGACGAACGATGCGAACGCGCCGGGCTTCATGGAATTTCCCTCCGTACGGCGGCCGTTGGGCCTGCGCCGGGTCTCTGTCCCCGGCTGTGGTCAACGATGTCGTCGTACGGCTCCGGGCACGATGGAGTGGTCTCCCGGATGGTTGGTGGAGTGGGCTGTACCTACGGGGTCGGGTTTACCCCCGTCCCCTGTTCCCCGTTTCCCGTCCCCTGTTCCCCGTCCCGCGCCCGGAGTTCCTCCATGTAGCCCTGCGCCAGCGCCGACGTCCGCGTGAACCAGTCGTTCAGTACGGCGATCTCGGCGGGGGAGTAGTCGGCGAACTGGGCGTTGAGGCGGTCGTAGTAGGGGCCGTAGAGGGCGACCACGCGGGCCACCGCCGCCGGTACCGGGGCCACGCGGACGCGGCGGCGGTCGGTCGGGTCGGGGACGCGGGTGATGAAACCGGCGCGCTCCAGGCGGTTGAGGATGCCGGTCACCGCGCCCGTCGTGACGTGGACGTGTGCGGCGAGGTCGCCCGCGGTGAGGAGGTGCTCGCCGGACCTGATGACGTAGGCGAAACAGACGAGATCGGTGACGTTCAGACCCAGCCGCTCGGCCATTTCCTGCTGGCCGAACTGGGCGGTGGCGATGAGGTTGTCCATCGCGTCCAGCGCCTGGGCCGGGGTGGCGGCGGGGCGAGGCTTGGCTTGCATGGTTATTGCCTTAGCTGGTGAGATGTTTCTCGTCTAAACTTCTTAGCAAGTGAGGGAATAATGTTGGAGATCTGCTGAGGGAGGCCGCACGTGAGCGCACATCAGTATGACGAGGGACATACGGTCGCGGGCTGGACCGGATTCGGTATCGCGACCCTAGGGACGACCGTCGCCGGGGTGGGGATGTGCGTGGTCTCCGCCCCGCTGATCGGCGGCGGGCTGGGGATCGTCGCGGTGAGCGTCCTGGTCACCTGGGCGCTCCATCTCACCGGGTGGGGCAAGCCGCCCGGGCGACGGGACCGGGCGCAGTGGGGGATGCGGGTGCGGGACCCGTTGGCGCGGGCGGGGCATGCCGGGTGTGTCGGGTGCCGGTTGGCGGGGCGGGGGCGGGCGGCGGCGGAGTACACGGCCGAGGAGCGCGCGGTCGCGTACCGGGAGTCGGCTCCGGTCGGTGAAACCGCGGGCTGACGGCGTTGTCAGTGGCGCCGTCTAATCTCGTGAGCGATGGCACAGACAGCACGGGGATCGCGGGCACCACAGGCATCGCAGGCATGGAAGTGCTCGGGGCTGCGGTGGGCGGCGGGCGGTCCCGAGCTGAAGTGGGACGGCGGGCGTGGGAGCCCGTTGCCCCGGGGGAAGCGGGTGGCCTTCGAGGTCGCGGAAGGGGGCGGGCGGACATGCGTGGGGGCGCGGGGGAACGCGTGTCCGGTGCGGGCGGCCGTGCCGGAGCGGAGTACGGGGGCACGGTGCGAGGAGTGCGCGCGGCTGGACCGGGCGCACTCGGTGGCCGCCGACACGATCGCGGACGACCCGCGGCCGTACCACGTATATCTGGCCTGGTTCGGTCCCGGCCTGCTCAAGGTCGGCATCACCGCCGAAGAGCGCGGCTCGGCGCGACTGCTTGAGCAGGGTGCCGTCTGCTTCAGCTGGCTCGGCCTCGGCCCGCTGATGGCGGCCCGCCGCTCGGAGGAGCTGCTGCGCGCCGCCCTCCGGGTGCCGGACCGGATTCCCTACGGCGAGAAGCGCGCCGTACGGTCCGCGTTGCCGGGGTCCGCCGAGGAGCGGGCCGCCGAGATCGCCGAACTGCACGCGCGGGCCCTCGCGCTGCGCGAATGGCCGGAGTCGCTCCACCGCGAGCCGTACCGACCCGTGGACCACGTCGACGTCTTCGGCCTCGCGGGACTCCCGGCCGCGGTCGGCGAGGTGAGCGGGCTGGTCGCGGGCGGGGTGGTGAGCGGGGAGGTCGTCGCGGTGGCGGGACCGGACCTCCACCTCGCGACCGGGCGGGGGGTGGTCGTGCTGGACACGCGGCTGATGACGGGGTGGGAGCTGATCCCGGCCGGTTCCTCCGGGGGTGACAGGGGTGAGACGGGTGGATTCACCGTGCCGGTACGGGAGTTCAGGCGGGAGGCGCCGGGGGTGCAGGAGGGGTTGTTCTGAGGCCGGTTCTGGCAGCGTGGCCGAAGTGACTGTCGTCATCGGGCAGGGAGGATCAGACGTGGACGCTGAGAAGACCGAAGCAGCCGAAGTGGCCGAAGCAGGCGAAGCATCTGAAGTGGCCGAAGTCCGGGCGTTCTGGCGGCGGCTCGGGCTCCCCGGGCTCGTCGACGTGCACACCCACTTCATGCCCGAGCGGGTGCTGCGCAAGGTCTGGGACTACTTCGACGCGCTCGGGCCGGCGACCGGTGGAGCACTGGAGTGGCCGATCACGTACCGGAAGGAGGAGGCGGAACGGGTCGCGCTGATAAGGGAGTTCGGAGTACGCGCTTTCACCGCCATGCTCTATCCGCACAAGCCCGGGATGGCCGAGTGGCTCAACGGCTGGGCCGTCGACTTCGCCGCGCGCACACCCGACTGTCTGCACACCTCGACCCTCTTCCCGGAGCCGGGAGTCGAGGACTACGTGCGGCGAGCCCTCGATGCCGGCGCGCGGGTGTTCAAGGCGCATGTGCAGGTGGGTGCGTACGACCCGGCCGATGAACTCCTGGACCCGGCTTGGGGGTTGCTCGCCGAGAGCGGGACGCCCGTCGTCATCCACTGCGGGTCGGGTCCCGCACCCGGCAAGCACACCGGACCCGAGCCGATCGCACGGGTGCTGGCCCGGCACCCCCGGCTGCGACTCGTCCTCGCGCACATGGGGATGCCGGAGTACGAGGACTTCCTGGACCTGGCCGAACGGTACGGGGAGGTGCGGCTGGACACGACGATGGCGTTCACCGACTTCAGCGAGCGCTTCGCGCCCTTCCCGCCCCGCGCACTCCCCCGGCTGGCCGAGCTCGGCGACCGGGTGCTCCTGGGCAGCGACTTCCCGAACATTCCGTATCCGTACGTTCACCAGCTGCACGCCCTGGAGCGGCTGGACCTGGGCGAGGACTGGCTGCGGGCGGTCTGCCATGACAACGGGGCGCGGCTGTTCGGACCGTGAGCGGGAGCTGAGAGTACGGCCGGTATGGGGAATGCGGGGAGAGTGTGCAGATGGAGGGGAGGGGGAGGCGGGTGTGTAGGGCGCGCACGGCTTCATGACCGTCGGATGAGCGTTGGGCAAGCGGTTTCAAGGTGTTCCCTGAGTGGTGCCTGTGAGTTTCTCAGGAAAATCACAGACTCTGGAAAGCGTGCTCTTAGGGGACCCCGACAAGGTGTCCACTATGACCACGACCTCGCCCCAGGGGCGCACCGAACTGCTGAGGCCGGACGGGAGCCCCGTCCGAGTGCTTGTGGTGGACGACGAGCTGTCGATCACCGAGCTGCTGTCCATGGCCCTCCGATACGAGGGCTGGCAGATCAGAAGCGCGGGTGACGGAACCGGCGCGATCCAGACCGCGCGTGAGTTCCGGCCCGACGCCGTCGTCCTCGACATGATGCTGCCGGACATGGACGGCCTGACCGTTCTCGGTCGGATGCGCAGAGAGCTGCCGGACGTCCCGGTGCTGTTCCTGACGGCGAAGGACGCCGTCGAGGACCGTATCGCCGGGCTCACCGCCGGTGGCGACGACTACGTCACCAAGCCCTTCAGCCTCGAAGAGGTCGTCGCCCGGCTGCGCGGACTGATCCGCCGCTCCGGTGCCGCCGACCGCCGCTCGGACTCCGTGCTGGTCGTGGGTGACCTCACCCTCGACGAGGACAGCCACGAGGTGTCGCGGGCCGGTGAGGGCATCCACCTCACCGCGACCGAGTTTGAGCTGTTGCGCTTCCTGATGCGTAATCCCCGGCGTGTACTCAGCAAGGCGCAGATCCTCGACCGTGTGTGGTCGTACGACTTCGGTGGGCAGGCCAATGTGGTCGAGCTCTACATCTCGTACCTCCGCCGGAAGATCGACGCGGGACGTGAGCCGATGATCCACACCCGGCGTGGTGCCGGTTACCTGATCAAGCCCGCGGCCTCATGAGCGGGCGACGACGGCCGCGTGCGCAGAAGAAACGAGCGGGTAAGCCGCGCACCCTGCGGACCCGGCTCGTCGTCGCGTCCGTGACGCTGATCGCGGTGGTGTGTGCGGTGATCGGTACGGTGACGACGGTGGCGTTGCGGTCACACCTCTACGACCAGCTCGGCGACAAGCTGAACGAGGTCGCCGGGCGTGCGGCCGGGTTCGGCGGGGGGCCGCTCGGCGCCACCCCGGGCAAGAACGGCGCGGGTCAGGCGAAGACCGCGAGTCAGACCGGCCAGCCCCTCGACCTCACCGAGTTCGTCAGGCACGGCCCGCAGCCGGAGCGCACGGTTGTCGCCCAGGTCCAGAAGGGCACCATCACCAGCGCCAAGTACGGCGAGAAGTCGGACGAAAGCACCGACATCAGCGGGATGAACGCCAACAACCTGACCACGGCCGCGCGCACCTCGCTCAACTCCGTCTCCCAGGACGGCAAGACCCACACCGTGGAGATCGCCGGGATGGGCGACTACCTCGTGAAGTTCGTCAACGGTGACAACGGCAGCTACTACGTCGCCATCCCCACCGCGGACACCGACAGCACGATCAACACCCTGATCCTCGTCGAGCTCAGCGTCACCGCCGCCGGCCTGGTCGCCGCCGGGATCGCCGGCTACGTACTGGTCGGCATCGCCACCCGCCCCCTCCGCCGCGTCGCCTCCACCGCCACCCGGGTCTCCGAACTCCCGCTCCACACCGGCGAGGTCACCCTCAACGAACGTGTCCCCGAGTCCGAGACCGACCCGCACACCGAGGTCGGCCAGGTAGGGGCCGCGCTGAACCGGATGCTGGACCACGTCCACGGCGCCCTGCACGCACGCCAGCAGAGCGAGATGCGGGTACGGCAGTTCGTGGCCGACGCCAGTCATGAGCTGCGGACGCCGCTCGCCTCCATCCGCGGCTACGCGGAGCTGACCCGGCGCGGACGCGAACAGACCGGGCCCGACACCAAGCACGCCCTCGGGAGAATCGAGTCCGAAGCCGGGCGCATGACCCTCCTCGTGGAGGATCTGCTGCTCCTCGCCCGGCTCGACGCGGGCAGACCGCTGCAGTTCGACCAGACCGACCTCATCCCGCTCGTCGTGGACACCATCAGCGACTCGCGCGCGGCCGGCATGGACCACAACTGGCGCCTCGACCTGCCCGACGAACCGGCCCTCGTGTCGGCGGACGCGGCCCGTATCCAGCAGGTGCTCATCAACCTGCTGGGCAACGCCCGCAAGCACACCCCGCCCGGTACGACGATCACCGCACGCGTACAGCGACGCGGCCCGTGGATGTGCGTGGACGTCGAGGACAACGGCCAGGGCATCCCGCCCGATTTGCTGCCGCATGTCTTCGAGCGGTTCGCGCGCGGTGACTCGGCGCGTTCCCGCTCCACGGGTTCGACCGGTCTGGGCCTCGCCATCGTGCAGGCGGTCGCGACCGCACACGGCGGCGCGGTCACCGTGGACAGCGTTCCCGGACGCACTGTGTTCACCGTGCATCTTCCCGCGCTCGCACCGGCTGTGCCCGCGCCCGCCCCCGAAACAAATTGGCAATCGCACTCACAGGCACAGCACAGTGCCACCACATGGGTGCAACAGGGCGCTTGAGGAGAGTCGGTTCCATGCGAACCGACACTTCTCCCGGCACCCTGCCGGCGCGGGAGCACCTCCCGGCCGGAGACGCCGGTACGCCTGTCCTGGACGTAGTGATCCCCGTCTACAACGAGGAGAAGGACCTCCAGCCATGTGTGCTCAGACTGCACGAGCACCTCAAGCGCACGTTCCCGTACGCGTTCCGCATCACCATCGCGGACAACGCGTCGATCGACACCACTCCTCAGGTGGCAGCGCGGCTGGAGTCGGAAATCCCGGAGGTCAAATCGTTCCGGCTGGAGCAGAAGGGGCGCGGTCGAGCACTGCGCACCGTCTGGTCCGCCTCGGACGCCCCGATCCTCGCCTACATGGACGTCGACCTCTCCACCGACCTCAACGCGCTGCTTCCCCTGGTGGCGCCGCTGATCTCCGGTCACTCCGACCTGGCGATCGGTTCCCGGCTGGCCCGCTCGTCGCGTGTCGTGCGTGGCGCCAAGCGCGAGTTCATCAGCCGGACCTACAACCTGATCCTGCGCGGCTCGCTCCAGGCCCGCTTCTCGGACGCCCAGTGCGGATTCAAGGCGATCCGGCGTGATGTGGCCCAGGCGCTGCTGCCGCTCGTCGAGGACACCGGCTGGTTCTTCGACACCGAGATGCTGGTGCTGGCCGAACGTGCCGGACTTCGTATCCACGAGGTGCCGGTCGACTGGGTCGACGACCCGAACTCGACCGTCCACATCGTCAGGACAGCGACCGAGGACCTGAAGGGAGTGTGGCGCGTGGGCAAGGCCCTGGCCTCCGGTTCGCTGCCGCTCGACCGCGTCACGCGGCCCTTCGGCGACGACCCGCGCGACCGCGACATCCAGGACGTGCCCAAGGGGCTGGCCCGCCAGCTCGTCGGGTTCTGCGTGGTCGGCGGTCTCTCCACCCTCTTCTACCTCGTCCTCTACAGCCTCTTCCGGCAGTTCGGCGGCTCACAGGTCGCCAACGCGCTCGCCCTGCTGGTCTCGGCGGTCGCCAACACCGCCGCCAACCGCAGGCTGACCTTCGGGGTCCGCGGCCGGGGCGGCGCCGTCCGCCACCAGGCACAGGGCCTCGTCGTCTTCGCCATCGGCCTCGCGCTGACCAGTGGTTCGCTCGCCGCCCTGAACGCGGCCAGCAGCAACCCGGCGCACTCCACCGAACTCGCGGTCCTGGTGGCCGCCAACCTCGCCGCGACCGTCCTCCGCTTCCTGCTCTTCCGTGCCTGGGTGTTCCCGGACCGCGGCGACAGCGCCGAGGAGTCGACGGTCGTAGCCCTCAACACCCCTTCGTCGCCCACCTATTCGACGGCGACGCAGTACCCGCACAACCCCCAGTACCCCGGTTCGTACGCCCCGCTGCCCCAGCGGCAGCAGCCCCAGGCCCACCAGGGGTCGTACGACACCACCACCCAGTTCCGCGCCGGTGAAGCCGCGGACGGCACCTGGAGGGACGCGACGATGCAGTTGCAGCCGGTGCGTCCCCACGACACCGATCCGAGGGACCCCCGATGACCACCGACACCGATCAGACGACCTACCCGGGAGGAGGCAGCCCCTCGTCCTGGGGGCCGCCTACCGGTGACAGCGACACCGGCAGAGATACGGCCGTGCACGAGCCGGTGGCGCCCGCGGACACCGACACCCTGGCCCCCCAGGCCGGTGAGCCCAAGCAGCCGCTCGGGCGCCGCCTGTGGCGCGGCCGGCCCGAGGACCCGCGCTGGGCGCGCCCCGCGTTCTGGGGCATGCTGCTGGCGACGGCGCTGCTCTACCTCTACAACCTGAGCGCGTCCGGCTACTCCAACTCCTTCTACTCGGCGGCCGTTCAGGCCGGCAGCAAGAGCTGGAAGGCGTTCCTGTTCGGCTCGCTCGACGCGGGCAACGCGATCACCGTCGACAAGCCCTCGGCCTTCCTGTGGCCGATGGAGATCTCGGTCCGCATCTTCGGCCTCAACTCGTGGGCGATCCTGGTCCCCGAGGTCCTCATGGGCGTCGGCACGGTCGCGGTCGTCTACGCGGCGGTACGCCGTCGGCACAGCCCCCAGGCCGGTCTGATCGCGGGCGCCGTACTGGCGCTCACCCCGGTCGCCGCGCTGATGTTCCGCTTCAACAACCCTGACGCCGCACTGGCGTTGCTCATGGCGGCCGCCTGCTACCTCGTCGTCCGGGCCCTGGAGGACGGCCGTACGAAGTGGCTGGTGTGGGCCGGAGTCGCGATCGGCTTCGCGTTCCTGTCGAAGACGTTGCAGGCCTTCCTGATCCTGCCGCCGCTGGCCATCGTCTACGCGGTCTGCGCACCGGTGAGCGTGAAGAAGAGGTTCGCCCAACTGGGCCTGGCCACCGGCGCGTTGGTCGTCGCGGCCGGCTGGTGGGTCGCGCTCGTCGAGCTGTGGCCGGCCTCCTCGCGCCCCTACATCGGCGGCTCGCAGAACAACAGCTTCCTTGAACTGACCTTCGGCTACAACGGGTTCGGCCGCCTCAGCGGCGACGAGACCGGCAGCGTCGGAGGCGGCGGTGGCGGCGGCGGTACCGGCCAGTGGGGTGCCACCGGCTGGAGCCGGATGTTCAACGACGAGATCGGCAGCCAGATCTCCTGGCTGCTCCCCACCGCCCTGATCCTCCTCGTCGCGGGCCTGGTGGCCACGCGCAAGCTCAACCGCACCTCCGTCAGGCGCAGTTCGATGCTGGTGTGGGGCGGCTCGCTGGTGACGACCCTGGTCGTCTTCAGCTACATGGCCGGCATCTTCCACCAGTACTACACGATCGCGCTGGCCCCCTACATGGCCGCGGTGATCGGCATCGGCGCGGGCTCCCTCTGGGAGAAGCGCGGCGAGATCTGGGCGTCGATCACGTTGGCGGCAGCGGTGGTTGCGGCCGGCGTCTGGGGCTACGTCCTCCTCAACCGGACCTCCGACTACCTGCCCTGGCTGAAGTGGCTGGTCCTCCTCGGCTCCCTGGCGGGCGCGCTCGGCCTGATCTTCGTAGCGAAGATCGGCCGCCAACTCGCCCTCGCGGCAGTCGGCTTGAGCATTGTGGCGGGCCTCGCGGGCCCGGCGGCGTACACCCTCTCGACGGTCAACTCCGCACACACCGGCTCCATCCCGACGGCCGGTCCGGCCGGCGCGAGCATGATGGGCGGCGGCGGTCCGGGCGGCGGCGGCCGAGGCGGCTTCGGCGGCGGCAACCGCACCGGCGGCACTGGCACCATGCCCGGCCAGCAGGGCGGCAACGGCGGCACCACCCAGAACCAGGGCGGCGGCTTCCCCGGCGGCGGCACGGGCACAGCTCCTGGCGGCGGTACCGGCACCACCCCCGGTGGCGGCGGCACCACGCAGAACCAGGGCGGCGGCTTCGGCGGTCAGACGGGCGGCGACGGAGGCATGGGCGGCGGCGGTGGCGTCGGCGGCCTGCTCAACGGCGCGACGGTCACCTCGGCGGCGAAGAAGCTGCTCCAGACGGACGCGAGCAAGTACACCTGGGTCGCCGCGTCCATCGGCTCCCAGAACGCCGCGAGCTACCAACTCGCCACCGGCGACCCGGTGATGGCGATCGGCGGCTTCAACGGCACCGACCCGTCGCCGACGCTGGCCCAGTTCAAGAAGTACGTGGCGGACGGCAAGATCCACTACTTCATCTCGGGCAGCACCGGAATGGGCGGCAGCAGCAGCACGGGCAGCTCCTCGCAGATCTCCTCGTGGGTCGAGAAGAACTACAAGAAGGTGACGGTCGGTTCGGCCACCTTCTACGACCTGACGCAGAAGACGAGCAGCTGACACCCGGCTGACGGTTCTCCACTGAGCAGGGGCGGTGACCACACGGTCACCGCCCCTCTTCGCGTCCGCCGAATCTCTGTTGTACGCCGTATAGGAACTGTTCTACGGTGTACAACATGCCGACTTCCCCAGGCCCCCAAACCCTCCAGGGCCACCCCAAGCGCTGGATCGTCCTCGGAGTCATCTGCCTCGCGCAGCTCACCGTGCTGCTCGACAACACCGTCCTGAACGTCGCGATCCCCTCGCTCACCCGCGAACTCGACGCGAGCACCGCGGACATCCAATGGATGATCAACGCGTACTCCCTCGTACAGTCCGGACTCCTCCTCACCGCAGGCAGCGCGGCCGACCGCTACGGCCGCAAGAAGATGCTGATCGCGGGCCTGGTGCTGTTCGGCGCGGGTTCACTGGTGGCCGGACTCGCCCAGTCCACAGGGCAGTTGATCGCCGCGAGGGCCGGTATGGGGGTCGGCGGGGCGCTGCTCATCACGACCACCCTGGCCGTAGTGATGCAGATCTTCACCCCCGAGGAACAGCCGAGGGCGATCGGCATCTGGGCCGCGGTCAACGCGCTCGGCTTCGCGACGGGCCCGCTCCTCGGCGGCTTCATGCTGAACCACTTCTGGTGGGGCGCGATCTTCCTGATCAACATCCCGGTGGCGGCGCTGGCGCTGGTAGCGGCGGTGGTCCTGGTCCCCGAGTCGAAAAACCCACGCGGCGACCGCCCCGATCTCCTCGGCGCCCTACTCTCGACCATCGGCATGGCCGCGCTGGTCTACGCGATCATCTCCGGCCCGGCGCACGGCTGGACGTCCGGCCGGGTGCTGCTGACGGTGGCGGTGGCGGTCGTAGTCCTCGCGGCCTTCGCGTACTGGGAGAACCGCGTCCCCTACCCCATGCTCGACCTGGACTTCTTCCGCGACCGCCGCTTCACGGGCGCGGTCACCGGGGTCGTCCTGATCACCTTCGGCATGGCCGGCTCCCTCTTCCTGCTCACCCAGCACCTCCAATTCGTCCTGGGCTACGGCCCGTTGGAGGCGGGTGTCCGTACGGCGCCGCTCGCTCTGGTGATCGTCGCGCTCAACTTCTCGGGGTTGGCGGCGAAGTGGACGGCGCGGCTCGGCGCTCCGCGGGCCATCGCGCTGGGGATGGTGTCGATGTCGGCGGGGCTGGTGTCGATCGCGTCGCTCGCGTCCGGTGGGTATGCGGGGACGTTGGTGGGGCTGGTGTTGATCGGGGCGGGGGCGGCGATCGCCAATCCGGCGATGGCTCACGCGATCATGAGTGCGATTCCGCCGGAGAAGGCGGGGGTTGGGGCCGGGGTCAACGGCACGTTGGGGGAGTTCGGGAACGGGTTGGGGGTCGCGGTTCTCGGTGCGGTGCTGAGTTCTCGGTTCGCGGCGGTGTCCCTGCCGGTCGGCCTGGCGGAGGCGTCTTCGGCTGCGGAGAGGAGGAGGGTGACCGATTCCTTCGCTGCGGGGCTGGAGGTCAGTCAGTTGGTGGGGGCGGTCGCTGTCTTGACCGGGGGGTTGCTTGCGGCGGCGTTGTTGTGGCGGGCGGAGCGGGCAGACTCGGGGGTGGTGGTCGCTCGGTAGTGTCTGCGGGTGCGTTGTGGCTGGTCGCGCCCAGGCGGCGGAGCCGCACATGTCACAGCCCCGCGCCCCTGATTACAGTGATCCGGGATCTGGATCTTGAGGAAGGTGCGTCATGGCCAGGACAAGCCCGCCGTCAGGGCGTTCCGCGCGTAGCAGCGTCTGGCTCGAGACGAAGACGCGTCGGGGCGGGCGCGGCGGCGGGCAGCCCTCCGGCCTCGATCGCACGCGCATCACCGAAGTCACCGTGCGGTTGCTGGACGCCGAAGGCCTGGCCAAGTTCTCCATGCGAAGGCTCGCCGCCGAACTGAACGTGACCGCGATGTCCGTCTACTGGTACGTCGACACCAAGGACGATCTCCTCGAACTCGCCCTGGACGCCGTCTTCGGGGAGCTGCGGTTGCCCGATCCGGGGGCCGAGGGAGAGGAGTGGCGGGACCAACTCCGCATGCTGGCAACGGAGTACAGGTCCCTGCTCGTCCGCCACCCCTGGCTGTCGCCGCTCGCCGGTACCTTCCTCAACATCGGGCCGAAGTCGCTGGCCTTCTCCCGTGTCGTACAGCGCGTGATCCGGCGCACGGGACTGCCGGCGCACGGGCTGACCGGGGCGATCTCGGCGGTCTTCCAGTTCGTGTACGGCTACGGCACGATCGAGGGCCACTTCTTCGCCCGGGTCGCCGACACCGGCATGACCCCCGACGACTACTTCCGGCACGCCATGACGACGCTGGACGGAGCCCCGACGACCGCCGAGGTCGTGGAGGAGTCCAAGCAACTCATGGCGGCCCGGGGCGGCGACACGGTCGCGGAGATGATGGACCGCGACTTCACCTTCGCCCTGGACCTGCTGGTGGCGGGCATCGAGGCGATGGTGAAGAGGGCTGGAGACCAAGACCCAGGTCGGCAATGACCAGCCCGTCTGGGGGTCCCCCCTCTGGGGGAGTTTGAGGACGAGGCCCCTTCAGGGCCGAAGGGGGGTCTGGGGGCACAGCCCCCAGCACCACCTCAGCCCTCGGCGAGCCGCGCCGGAAAACCGCCGGTGGCGACCGGACCCCACTTCTCAGGCGTGACCCGCACAATCGACTTCCCCTGCTTCACCATCGCCGCGCGATACTCGTCCCAGTCCGGATGCTCCCCCGAGATGTTCCGGAAGTACTCGACAAGCGGCTCCACCGACTCCGGTGAGTCGATGACCTCGGCCGTGCCGTCGATCTGGACCCACGGCCCGTTCCACTCGTCGCTCAGGATGATCACGCTGACCCGCGAATCCCGCTTGGCGTTACGGGTCTTGGCCCGCTCGGGGTACGTGGAGACGACGATCCGCCCCGAGTCGTCGACCCCACAGGTCAGCGGCGACCCCTGCGGGCTGCCGTCCGCCCGCCGGGTCAGCAGGATCGCCCGGTGCCGGGGCCGTACGAAGTCCAGCAGCTCGTCCAGGGACACAGAGGTGTTGCTCGCGATGTTCGAAGCCATACGGTCAGCCTAGGCGCAGCCCACCCCACTACGCCTGCGGCAAGGCGTCCCCCTGCACCGCCTGGATGTCCAACTCCACCTTGAGCGTCGTACCGATCGCCGCGATCCCCGCCTGCACGACCTGGTTGTAGTTCATCGCGAAGTCCTCGCGGTGCAGTTCCGTGGCCGCCCGGAACGCCGCCCGCGTGCCACCCCAGGGGTCGGCCCCGGTGCCGAGGTAGGCGAGGTCGAGGTCGACGGGCCGTACGACACCGTGGAGGGTCAGCTCGCCGGAGACGGTCCAGCGGTCGGAACCGGCCGGGGTGAGGGCAGTCGAGCGGTACGTGATCTCGGGGTAGCGGACCACGTCCAGGAAGTCGGCCGAGCGCAGATGGTCGTCGCGCATGCCGTTGCCGGTGTCGATGGACGCGGCCCGGATCACCGCCTCCACCCGGGACTTGGCGATGTCATCGGGCGCGATCTCGACCGACGCCGTGAAGTCGGTGAAACGGCCGCGCACGCTGGAGATCCCCAGATGCTGCGCGACCGCGCCGACCGTGGAGTGCGCGGGGTCGACGGTCCACGGCCCGGGCGGCGGCAACTCCGTACCCCCTTGCCGCGCCAGCGTCACCGTGCCGACCTCGGCCCGCCCGCTCGCGGTGACGATCGCGGTGGCGGCGGCGGGCGCGTACCCGACGGCCGTGACGATCACGGTGTACGGCCCGGGCGCCAGCGGGTTCACGTCCCGCACCGCCCCCTCCACGTCCGCCTCGGCCCGCAGCACCTGCGCCCCGGTCATGTCGGTCACCGTGACGACCGCGTGCGACACGGCCCATCCGTCGCGGGTACGGATCTTCGCGGTCAGTCCCATGTCCCTCTAACTCCTTGCCGTACAGCCGAGATTCGGCAGAAATGAGACCGGTCCGCGGAACACGCCTCCGCTCGGGACGAGTTCCGCGGACCGGGGTATCAACTACTCACCGGGGTGGGCGAGTTCGATGTCGTGCCCGTCGGCTCCGCGGCCGTTCACCGTGAGGGCGGTCGCGACCGGCGGGTAGCCCGTCGCGATCACCGTGTATTCGCCGCCGCTCAGGTCGGTGAAGGCGTACGCCCCGTCCGAACCGGTCGTGGCGGTGCCGACCACGTTGCCCGCCGCGTCCACGAGGGTGACGCGGGCGTCGGCCAACGGGCCGTGCGGGGCGCGGACCACGCCCAGGACCTGCGCGCCGGAGTCGAGGTCGATCTCGACCCGGGTGACCCCGGTGCCGCCGACCTCGACGGGCAGCGCGCGCGGCCGGTACCCGGCGGCGTTCACCGCGACCGTCACGGCCCCCGGCACCAGCTCGGCGAACGCGAACTCACCCTGCTCACCGGTGACTCCGGTGGACAGCAGATCGCCGCGCACGTCCGTCACGATGACCATCGCGTCCTTGACGGGCAGGCCGGTCTCCGCCGCCCGGACGATCCCGTTCAGACCGCTGGTACCGCTCAACAGCACGTCGTACGACACCGGTTCGTGGCCGTTGACGACGACCGTCGACGCCTGCGGCTGGAAGCCGTCGGCGGAGGCGATCAGGACGTACGACCCGACGCTCGGCGCGGCCAGCGCGTAGGAGCCGTCCGACTGCGTGACCGAGCGGCCCAACTGCCGTCCCCCGAGGGAGATCAGAGTGACGGCGGCCTGCGGGACGGGCGCGCTCTCGGCGCCCCGGACGAAGCCGCGGACGGGAATCCCACCCGAGAGGGGTGTGGAGTCGGATGCGGTCACGGGTGCGGTCTCCTCCCCCACCACCGTTGCCACGGCGGCGAGTTGCTGCTCGGTACCTTCGGCCGCCCAGCTGGGGACCTTCTGCTCGGCGGGCGCGGGGATCTCCGCCGCGTCCAGCACACCCACGGCCTCCTCGGCCGCCTGCGCCAGCCCGCCGGAGGTCCGCAGCGGAACCTCCTTGATGAACATCACCACGATGAAGGAAATGAGCGCGAAGGGCGCCGCGTACAGGAAGACATCGGCGATTCCGTGGCCGTAGGCGCCCTCCAGCCAGGTGCGGACCGTGCTGGGCAGGGCGTCCATGTCGGGGAGCGCGCTGCTGCCGACGGCCTTGGCGGCGGCGGCCTGCGACTGCGGGTCGAGGGAGGCGACGGTGTCCTTGGCGTAGTGCGTGATCCGGCCGGACATGACCGAGCCGAGCACACCGACGCCGACCGCGCCGCCCAGCGAGCGGAAGAAGCTCACCGTGGAGGAGGCGGCGCCGAGGTCCTTCGGGGTGACCTGGTTCTGCGTGGACAGCACGAGGTTCTGCATCATCGTGCCGACGCCGATGCCCAACAGGGCCATGTAGATGGACAGTTCCCAGTACGGGGTGTCGTAACGCATCAGGCCGAGCAGGCCAAGACCCGCGGTGAGGAAGAGACCGCCGGCGACCAGCCAGCCCTTCCAGCGGCCGGTCTTGGTGATGAAGCGGCCGGAGACCATCGACGCGACGAACAGGCCGCCGATCATCGGGATCGTCATGACCCCGGACATCGTCGGGGACTTGTCGCGGGCCAGCTGGAAGTACTGGGAGAAGAAGACCGTGCCCGAGTACATGCCGACGCCCACGAACAGCGAGGCCAGCGAAGCGAGCGAGACGGTGCGGTTGCGGAACAGGCGCAGCGGGATGATCGGCTCGCTCGCCCGCGTCTCGGTGAACACGAACAGCAGCGCCAGCACGACCGTGCCGCCCACCATCGCGTACGTCTGCCACGACAGCCACTCGTACTTGTCGTCGGCGAAGGTCACCCAGACCAGCAGCAGCGAGGCGGCCGCGGTGATGAAGAAGGCGCCGGTCCAGTCGACCTTGACCTTCCGCTTGGCTACCGGGAGGTTCAGCGTCTTCTGGAGGACGATCAGCGCGATCAGCGCGAAGGGGATGCCGACGAACAGGCAGTAGCGCCAGCCGAGCCACGAGGTGTCGGTGATCACGCCGCCGAGCAGCGGACCGCCGACGGTCGCGACCGCGAAGGTGGCGCCGGTGTAGCCGGAGTACCGGCCGCGCTCGCGCGGGGCGATCATCGCGGCCATCACGACCTGGACGAGGGCGGAGAGACCGCCGGCGCCGAGGCCCTGGATGACCCGGGCGCCGATCAGCATCGCGGGGTTCTGCGCGAGGCCGGCGACGACCGAGCCGATGATGTAGATGACCAGGGATATCTGGACCAGGGCCTTCTTGCTGACCAGGTCGGCCATCTTGCCCCACAGCGGCACCGAGGCCGTCATGGAGAGCAGGGCCGCGGTGACGACCCAGGTGTAGGCCTCCTGGCCGCCGCCCAGGCTGCCGATGATGGTCGGCAGGGCGTTGGTGACGATGGTCGACGAGATGATCGCGGCGAACAGTCCGAGCAGCAGCCCGGAGAGCGCCTCCATGATCTGCCGGTGCGTCATCGGAGCGCCGTCGGGGGCCGCGGGGGAGGCCCCTCCGTGCTTGGCGTGAGCCCGCACACCGGCTGGTGTGGTCGTTGCCATGGGCTTCCTTTTCTTCCGTGCTTATGCGGGTGTACGGGTGGTGTGTTCGAGTTCGGGGGTGTGGGGGGTCCCGGCTACGACGGGCGGGGACGGGGATGAGGGCGCCGCGGCTCGACAGTCACCGAAGCTCGCCCGGAGCCGGGTCATCAGACGGATCAGCTGGCCGACCTCCTCGTCGCTCCAGTCGCCCAGCCGGTCGGCGAGCAACTGGGCGGTCCGCCGGGACAGTTCGTCCACCTGGGCCCGGCCGCCGGGGGTGAGGCGCAGGATGCGGGAGCGTTTGTCGGCGGGGTCGGGGGACCGTTCGATCCAGCCCCGGTCGACGACGTGCGTGACATGGCGGCTGGTCACGGACATGTCGACGGAGAGCAGCTCCGCGAGCTTGCTCATCCGCATGTCGCCGTACCGGTCGAGCAGGGTCAGTACGGCCGCGGAGCCGCCGGGACAGTCGGACGGCATGATCCGCCCCAACTCCCTGCGTACGGCGCCGAAGGCACTGAACTGACGCATCAGCTCTTCGTACTGCGTCCGCTCGGCCATCTCACCTCCCATGCTCGTGCCGCGTTCGTGCCATGTTCGTTGCTTAGGGCAACCATAAGAGACTAAGAGATGTTGGTTGCTACAGGCAAATAAAACGGGTAGGCGCGGCATAAAAAGTTGGCAAAGGCAAGCATTACGGTATGTAAACCCGCAGGTGGGAAAGGACATTCGAGGCCCCGCACTTGGGTGTCCCCCGGGGATTCGCTAGTGTCTCGGCCCATGGCAAACACCCAGGGCCCCGAGGGCAACTACGACCCCGCCGGCAGCACCCAGATGTTCCGCGCCTTCGTCGACGAGACCCCCCAGGGCGGCGGCCCCCAGGCCGCACCCACGGCTTCGGCCGGCCCCCGCGTCGGCCTGATCGTCGGCGTCGTCGTCGCGGTGCTGGTCGTGGCGGCGGTGGCGTACCTGGCCTTCATGTAACACCGACCGCGTTGCTGCTCACCGCGGGGGTCTACCGGGCCGGTTCCAAGGGGAACGGTCCGGGCCCCGGCGTCCCGGGCGATCTGCAGCGCCTTAAAGGGGCGCGGGGCTGTGTCGATATGCGGCTCCGCCGCGTGGGCGCGACCAGCCACGACGGCGCTGCAGAAGACTGACGGCAGATCGCGGCCCCTATGCCGGCGCCGCCTACTGCCACTCCACCGACACGTCCCGCGTCTCGATGTGCATCCCCAACGGCACGCGCCACGCGTCGACGCACACCGTCCAGGTCTTGTCCGTGTGGGCATGGGTCGCGATCGGCACGGGAAGCTGCTCCGTCGACTCGATCGTCGCCCAGTCGATCCCGAGGGCGCCGATGATGTGCGTCCCGAACGTCACCGTGCCCGAACGCACCGCCGTGCCGCCGGAGTTACGGAAGGCCAGGGTCACGTCCTCGCACCAGCGGTGGGCCGTGGCCTTGCGCGCGGGCGCGCCCCAGCTGAGGGCAGCAGGGGTGCTGGGAGCCGTCGTAGAAGCGGCAGTTGAGGTCGGTGACGGTGAATGCGCGCTGCTACGACCGGACTTGGCGCCCGTGGGTGAAGGGGCGGCCGGGGTGGAGGCTGAAGTCCCCTCGCCGTCAGGTGACTTGCTGACTGCGGACGACTGCGTCGGGGCGTCGAGCGGCACCAGCGTGACGCTCCCGGTCGGGCGTGCCGCCGTAGCGGATGGCCGGGGTGGGCCGACCGCCGCGTAGCTGTCGCCGCCGGTGTCTCCGCATGCGGTCAGCGTCGCGCAGACGACGGCCGCCGACGCGCCCAACAGGGCGCCTCGGCGGCCAGCTGTCCATGTCGAACGAGGCATCGCGCCATGGTGGCTGACACTCCGTCAAATAGGAACCCTCGTGACCCTGTTGGGGGTCAGTCCGAGATCAGGCCCTCGCGGAGGGTCGAGAGGGTGCGCGTGAGCAGCCGGGAGACGTGCATCTGGGAGATGCCGACCTCCTCGCCGATCTGCGACTGGGTCATGTTGGCGAAGAAGCGCAACATGATGATCCGGCGCTCACGGGGCGGGAGTTTGGCGAGCAGCGGCTTGAGCGACTCGCGGTACTCCACGCCCTCCAGCGCCGTGTCCTCGTAGCCGAGACGGTCCGCCAGCGAACCCTCGCCGCCGTCGTCCTCGGGGGCCGGGGAGTCGAGCGAGGAGGCCGTGTACGCGTTGCCGACCGCGAGGCCGTCGACGACGTCCTCCTCGGACACGCCCAGCACCGCGGCGAGTTCGGGGACGGTCGGCGACCGGTCCAGCTTCTGCGAGAGCTCGTCGCTGGCCTTCGTGAGGGCCAGCCGCAGCTCCTGGAGGCGCCGCGGGACGCGCACCGACCACGACGTGTCGCGGAAGAAGCGCTTGATCTCGCCCACGACGGTCGGCATCGCGAACGTCGGGAACTCCACCCCGCGTTCGCAGTCGAAGCGGTCGATCGCCTTGATCAGGCCGATCGTGCCGACCTGGACGATGTCCTCCATCGGCTCGTTGCGAGAGCGGAAACGCGCCGAGGCGTACCGCACCAGCGGGAGGTTGAGCTCGATGAGGGTGTCCCGGACGTAACCACGCTCGGGGCTGTTCTCGTCGAGTGCGGCGAGCCGCAGGAAGAGGGAGCGGGACAGGGTGCGGGTGTCGATTGCTCCCGTGGTCGGGAGGGCCGGGGCCGGTACGGCGGGTACGGCCTCAAGGACCGTAACGGCGTCGAGTGCGGGCTCAGCGTCGCTCTTGGTGAGCGTGAGCACCTTCGAGCTGCCCTGGTCTGCGGACATGCCACCCCCTTTGGGTCGCGGGACGGTCGCGGCGATCGCCCCCGTCTGGGGAGCGGTGCCTTCACCTGAATACCGGAGCCTGGGCCTCGGCAAACGCGCTTCCCGCAGAATGTCACATGTCGGCAACACGCTGTAGTGACATGTCGACATGTCTGTTACGAATCAGCCCTGGAAAAAGGGGGTCTGACGGTTTTTCAGCCCAGAACTGCCGGGAAAAGGCCCGATAGGCGATTCGTTCGTACCGGTGACAGCTCGCTCGGGCATTCGGTTACCGCGAAGGCGCGGTTCTGCGCCTCGACGACGCGGTGCTACGCACCTCGGTGATGCGGTGCTACGCCTCGATGCGGTTCGCGGAGCGCAGTCGCTGGAAGCTGCGGGCGAGGAGCCGTGAGACATGCATCTGGGAGACGCCGAGTTCCGCGCTGATCTGTGACTGGGTGAGGTTGCTGTAGTAGCGCAGCAGCAGGATCCGCTGTTCCCGCTCGGGGAGTTGGACGAGGAGGTGCCGGACGAGGTCGCGGTGTTCCACGCCGTCCAGGGCCGGGTCCTCGTAACCGAGCCGGTCCAGCAGGCCGGGCAGTCCGTCGCCCTCCTGGGCGGCCTCCAGGGAGGTCGCGTGGTACGACCGGCCGGCCTCGATGCAGGACAGCACCTCGTCCTCGCCGATGCGCAGCCGCTCGGCGATCTCGCCGGTGGTGGGGGTGCGCCCGAAGGCGGTCGTCAGATCCTCGGTCGCCGCGTTGACCTGCACCCACAACTCGTGCAGCCGGCGCGGGACATGGACCGTACGGACGTTGTCGCGGAAGTACCGCTTGATCTCGCCGATAACGGTCGGCATCGCGAACGTCGGGAACTGCACTCCCCGGTCCGGGTCGAAGCGGTCGATGGCGTTGATCAGACCGATGGTGCCGACCTGGACGACGTCCTCCATCGGCTCGTTGCGGGAGCGGAAGCGGGCGGCGGCGTAGCGCACGAGCGGGATGTTCGCCTCGATGAGCGCCCCACGCACGCGGTTGTGCTCCGGCGTACCCGGCTGGAGCCCCTTGAGCTGGCCGAACAGCACCTGGGTGAGGGCCCGGGTGTCCGCGCCGCGGCTGCGGGGCGCGGCCGGCGGGGCTTCCGTGACTTCCTGGGGCGGCGCAGTACTGGCCGACACGGTCAACGCCACCTCTTCATCGGTCAACTCATCCGTCAATAGCGGTCATAGCATCACAACACATGTGCACTGTGTGCAAGCACCGCATATCACCGTGTTACACCGTGTTGAATGGCAAATTGGTTCATAAGACGCATAACAGCCCCCCGCCGTTCCGGCGGAGGGCTGCTGAAGAGGGGGTCTCAGACCTCGTAGTCGGCGATCACCCAGGTCGCGAACTCGCGCCACAGCACGACGCCCGCCTGGTGCGCGGGGTGCTCGACGTACCGCTTCAGGGCGTCGGGGTCGTCGACCGCCGAGGTGATCGCGAAGTCGTAGGCGATGGGGCGGTCGCTGATGTTCCAGCCCAGCTCCCAGAAGCGCAGTTCGTCGATCAGGTCGCCGAGCGGACGGAAGGCCTCGACGCCGGCCAGGACGCGCGGGTCGTCGCGCTCGACGCCCTCGTTGAGCTTGAAGAGGACGAGGTGCCGGATCATCTGCGCGCTCCTGGTGGGTAGTTGGCTACCGCGGTCGGCTACTGCGCCCCGTCGGCCAGCCAGGTCATGAAGTCGCCGATGGCCTTCGCGGCGTCCGAAATGCCCTCGAAGCCTATCTGGACGTAGTCGGCCGCCTTGGACGGGTCCGTGATGATCACGTACAGCGCGAAGACCACGAGCAAATAGACGGCGATCTTCTTCGCGTTCACCGCCATCGCGGCCTCCCCTGTCATTTTGTGCCCGTGGGCCCCCTGTTGCCGGCGGTGAGTGTAACCTTTACGGCCCCTTTTTGGATCAATCAGGGATCAACCAGAGATCAACGGCCCGCAGGTGAGGGGCTGTTGCCACGGCACGCACGAAGGGCCCCGTCTCTCGACGGGGCCCTTCAGAAGCGGTAGCGGAGGGATTTGAACCCTCGGTGACTTGCGCCACACTCGCTTTCGAGGCGAGCTCCTTCGGCCGCTCGGACACGCTACCGAGAGAGACCTTACAACAAGGTGGGGCGTGGTTTGAAATCGGTAATCGGAGGCCCGAGACGCGGGCTGCCACCGGTGCTGCTACCGGTCCCGGAAGAACTCCGTGAGCAGGTGGGCGCACTCGTCCGCGAGGACGCCCTCGATCACCTCGGGGCGGTGGTTGAGCCGCCGGTCCCGTACGACGTCGAAGAGCGAGCCGGCCGCGCCCGCCTTCTGGTCGCGGGCGCCGTAGACGACCCGGTCGACCCGGGACTGCACCAGCGCGCCCGCGCACATCGTGCAGGGTTCGAGGGTGACGACCAGCGTGCAGCCGGACAGCCGCCACTCACCCACCCGTCTCCCACCACCGCCCTTGCCGGAGGCGCTTCGCGCCGCAGAATCTCTCAAAGTGACGGCGGCCCGGCGGATCGCGAGGACCTCGGCGTGCGCCGTCGGATCGCCGGTGGCCTCGCGTTCATTGTGCCCGGTGGCGAGCACGGTCGTACCGTCCGGGGACAGTACGACCGCGCCGACCGGGACGTCGCCGCCCCGGGCGGCCGCTTCGGCCTCGTCGAGGGCGAGCCGCATCGCGGCCCGCCAGGGGTCGCGTACCGGGTCCGGAGTCCCTTCTGTGCGTGCTGTGGTCAGCGGACGGTCTCCAGGACCTCCGAGGCCCCCAGGGCCTCGGCGATGGAGTTCAGCGCGTCGTCCGCGTCGAGGAGCAGCAGCTCCTTCTCGCCGACGCCCAGGTCGTCCAGGATCTGGCGGTCACCGACCGGGCTGTGCGGAACGGCCTCGGCCGAGGAGGTGCCGTCCTCGTCGTCGTCCTCCTCGTCCTCGCTTTGAGGATCACCGTCCTCAGTACCGTCGAGGTCGAGGGAGTCCAGGTCGACGACATCGTCGTCGTCCGGATCCCGTCCGAGCAGCTCGTCGGTGAGCAGGATCTCGCCGTACGAGCTGCGGGCTGCGGCAGCTGCGTCCGAGACGTAGATCCGCGGGTCGTCCTCGCCGTCGATGCGGACGACGCCGAACCAGGCGTCCTCCTGCTCGATGAGCACCAGCACCGTGTCGTCCTCGGGCGAGGCTTCACGGGCCAGTTCGGCCAGATCCGACAGGCTCTCGACATCGTCGAGCTCTGTGTCGCTCGCTTCCCACCCGTCTTCGGTGCGCGCGAGCAGTGCGGCGAAGTACACCGTGACTCTCCCACTGGTCATAGGTGTGCCGGTTGGGGGTCCCCCCGGCGGAGGTTGCGGGCGGGGAGAGCTCGTGCTCCGAGCCCCACCCACTCGGAATCGTGGCAGAAACAAGGCGTGCAGGGGACGTCTTCGGCTCCCTGTGTCCGCCCGTTTTGATCGACCACCAGCGGGATCGTAGTCGGCGATCGCCTTACACACGCACCCGGTTGGCCTTACAAAGTGCTGTGAGACAGGCCTCAACTACCAGCGGAACGTGCGCATACGCATGGCGTGGCGCAGCCGCGCGGTCTTCGCGCGGCGCGGCTGGACCCGGTCCCGCAGCTCGCGCGCCTCGGTCAGCTCGCGCAGGAACCGGGCCCGGCGCCGCCTGCGCTCGGCATCGCTTTCCCGGCTGTCCTGCTGCGACGGGTCCTCGTGGGACTCACGGTCAGGCATCGGTTCACCACCCCGTTCCGTCCCTCCCACTTTCCCCCGGACGGGCGGTTTGATGCCAGCGCGAGCAGGTCGCGAGCAGGTACGGAGGGGCGGCTACTGTTGTGGACATGCGTCTCCACGTCGTCGACCACCCCCTGGTCGCCCACAAGCTCACCACGCTGCGCGACCGGCGCACCGACTCCGCGACCTTCCGCCGCCTCGCCGACGAGCTGGTCACCCTGCTCGCCTACGAGGCCACGCGCGACGTGCGCACCGAACAGGTCGACATCACGACGCCGGTCGCCCCGACCACCGGCGTCAAGCTGTCCTACCCGCGCCCGCTGGTCGTGCCGATCCTGCGGGCCGGTCTCGGCATGCTGGACGGCATGGTCCGGCTGCTGCCCTCCGCCGAGGTGGGCTTCATGGGCATGGTGCGCGACGAGGAGACCCTCCAGGCGTCCACGTACGCCACGCGCATGCCGGAGGACCTCTCGGGCCGCCAGGTGTACGTCCTGGACCCGATGCTGGCCACCGGCGGCACCCTGGTCGCCGCGATCCGCGAGCTGATCAAGCGCGGTGCCGACGATGTGACGGCCGTGGTCCTGCTCGCCGCCCCCGAGGGCGTCGAGGTCATGGAGCGCGAGCTCGCGGGCACCCCGGTGACGGTCGTGACGGCCTCGGTCGACGAGCGCCTGAACGAGCACGGCTACATCGTCCCGGGCCTCGGCGACGCGGGCGACCGCCTCTACGGCGCGGCCGAGTAGGACTCCGTCAACACCCGATAAGACTCCATCAACACCCGATTCCCGTACGGCTCTTACCCGCCGTACGGGAATCGGGTGTTGTCCTACGACTGCCTTCGTACGACTGCCAGCCGTATGACTGCCGGCCGTACGACCGCCAGCCCTACGACCGCTTTCGTACGGCTACGAGCACGCCTTCGGTGACGCACTGGCCGTCGGTGCGGCGGGCCCGCTCAGCGTGGCCAGGGCCTTGTCGGCGGCCGCCTTCGCCGTGAGGTTCTTGAAGGCGGTGCCGATGATCAGGTCGACGGTGGTGCCCTTGCGGGTGGCCTCGGTGCGGCGCTCGGCGCCGGTCAGCTGGGTGGCGAGGACCGGCAGCGAGGTGTCGAGCGAGGCGGCGGGACCGAGCAGTACGCCGGTGCCCTTGACCTTCTTGTCCCACTGCGCGGACGCGTTGCCCACGTCGCCGATCTTGAAGCCGCGCTTCTTCAGTTCGTCGGCGGTCGACTTGGCGAGGCCGCTGCGGGGCGTGGCGTTGAAGACGTTCACGGTGATCTGGGTGGGCTTCGGCACGGCGGAGTCCGCGCGCGTACTCGCACTCGCCGATGGGCCGGCCTTGGACGCGCAGGCGGCCTTGGAACCGGCGGCCGAGGCCTGCTTGCCGCCACCGGTGAAGACGTCGATGAGCTGCAACGTGCCCCACCCGCCCACACCCAGTACGGCGACGGACGCGACCATCATGAGGACGAGCCGCCCGCGACGCCGCGAACGGCGCATGCGCGGGTATTTGTCCCCCGTGATCCGGTACTGGCCGCCCATGCCTGGGGGAGTCAGCATGCTCATGAGCGCAGCGTAGTGCGCCCGGGCGACGATGCCTACTAGATGATCATTCGACAGCGCCGAGACCAACCCGAAAGGACGAACGGGTTACCGGAAGGCAACCGTCTGGGCCTTGATGGCAACCGTCCGGGCCGTGATGAAGGGTGCCGCTCAGTCCAGCTCAAGGACGCGCGCGTGGAGCACCTGGCGCTGCTGAAGTGCCGCGCGGACCGCGCGGTGCAGCCCGTCCTCCAGGTACAGGTCGCCCTGCCACTTCACGACATGCGCGAAGAGGTCGCCGTAGAAGGTCGAGTCCTCGGCGAGCAGCGTTTCCAGGTCGAGCTGGCCCTTGGTCGTCACGAGCTGATCGAGGCGGACCGGGCGCGGCGCGACGTCCGCCCACTGCCGGGTGCTCTCCCGGCCGTGGTCGGGGTACGGCCGGCCGTTTCCGATGCGCTTGAAGATCACACGGAAAGCCTACCGGTCATGACGTTCCGGGCGCAGCCATGGAGACGGAGTGCGACGCTGGAAAAGATGGAGCAAAGCAGGGCAAAAAGGGAACAGGGGCCTGATATGAGTGACAGCGAGTCGATCGCCGCGGGCTACGCCTTCACAGGACCTGCACTCGACCTCGGGGCCCTGCTGTGGGATGGGGCCTGTCTGCCCGACGCGCAGATCCGCATCCCCCTCCCGATGCTCAACCGCCACGGCCTGGTCGCGGGCGCCACCGGCACCGGCAAGACCAAGACCCTCCAGCTCATCGCCGAGCAGCTCTCGGCGCAGGGCGTACCGGTGTTCCTCGCGGATGTGAAGGGCGATGTGTCGGGCATCTCCGACCCCGGCGTCACGAACGACAAGGTCGCGGGCCGCGCGGCCGAGGTGAAGCAGCAGTGGACGGCGACCGGCTTCCCGGCGGAGTTCTACGCCCTCGGCGGTATCGGCCACGGCATCCCGGTCCGGGCCACGATCACCGGCTTCGGCCCGGTACTGCTGTCGAAGGTCCTCCAGCTCAACCAGACCCAGGAGCAGTCCCTCGGCCTGATCTTCCACTACGCCGACACCAAGGGCCTGGAGCTGATCGACCTCAAGGACCTGCGGGCCGTCGTCACCTTCCTGACCTCGGACGAGGGCAAGCCGGAGCTGAAGAACATCGGCGGCCTGTCCACCGCCACGGCGGGCGTGATCCTGCGCTCCCTCACCGCCTTCGAGGCGCAGGGCATGGCCGACTTCTTCGGCGAGCCGGACTTCGACACGAGCGAGCTGCTGCGTACGGCGTCGGACGGCCGGGGCATGGTCTCCGTCCTCGAACTCCCCGCTGTACAGGACAAACCGCAGCTCTTCTCGACCTTCCTGATGTGGATGCTCGCCGACCTCTTCCACGACCTCCCGGAGGTCGGAGACGCCGACAAACCGAAGCTCGTCTTCTTCTTCGACGAGGCGCACCTGCTCTTCAACGACGCGTCCAAGGCCTTCCTGGACTCCATCACGCAGACCGTCCGCCTCATTCGCTCGAAAGGGGTCGGCGTCTTCTTCGTGACCCAGACCCCGAAGGACGTACCCGGCGACGTCCTGGCCCAGCTCGGCAACCGCGTCCAGCACGCACTCCGCGCCTTCACCCCGGACGACCAGAAGGCCCTGAAGGCAACGGTGAAGACCTTCCCGAACTCCTCCTACGACCTGGAGGAGATCCTCACAGGCCTGGGCACCGGCGAAGCGGTCGTCACGGTCCTCAGCGAGAACGGCGCCCCGACGCCCGTCGCCGTCACCCGCCTCCGCGCCCCCGAGTCCCTGATGGGCCCGATCGACGCGGCCACCCTCGACGCGGCGGTCAAGTCCTCGTCCCTCTACGGCCGTTACGCACAGGCTGTGGATCGAGAGTCGGCGTACGAGAAGCTGACGACGGCAGTGCGAGAGCCGCAGGAGACACCGAAGGCGGCCTCGAAGTCGTCCCCCAAGTCGGCCAAGGAGGACGAGTCGATGGTCCAACAGGTCGTCGGCAGCGGGATGTTCAAGTCCCTGGCGCGATCGGTCGGCACCCAGATCGGCCGCGAGATCACCCGCTCGCTCTTCGGCACGGCCCGACGGAAGCGCTAGCCCCCGCCGGGCCGTTCTGCCTACGGCGGGTCAGCGCGCGCGTTCCTCCGGGGGCCGCTGCGGCTCGGGTCGGCGGACCTCCGGCTTGGGCGCGTTGCGGACGGCCTCCGCGCGCAGCAGGGCGCGCAGGACCGCATACGGGTCGATGGGCATGGCTGTGCTCCTGACGTCGTACCGACGGATTGACCTGGGGGAAGGCCGTTCCGTCAGCAGCGCAGGACCACGGTGCGCAGGGCGCGGAGGGTGTACGGGGGTGAGGGCGGCGCGGGGAAGGAACGCGCCCGGGGTGCCCTCACCGCCTGGCCGGGCGCGGGCCGCAGGGGTGCGGTGGGCCGTTGGACGGTGAGCGAGACGGGCCGTAGGGCAGCGGCCGTGTCGAGGACGTCGTACTCGATGGTCGTCTCTACGGACGACGCGACCGGCGTCGCGCGCATCTCGGCGTGCGTGCCCGGGACGAGCAGGGCGAGGAGCAGCACGAGCGCCCGCAGCCAGACGTGGCTGCGGGGGAGGTGGTGTGCGGGGCGCACCCTCGTGCTCATGGAAGGTCATCTCCCAGCGGCCGTACGGCGTTCATCGCGGCGGGCGGGTAAACCGCCCGCACGGCCTACCAACGAGGCTCACAGGGACTGGGGCACCTTCTTGGCGAGGCCCCTCATCCGGACGGCCGTGATGATCTCGACGACGCCGACCGCGACCAGCCAGATGCCGCAGACGAGGGTGAGGACGGCGACCGAGCGGAACGGGGAGTCGATCAGCACGATGCCGGCGATGAAGGTGACGATCCCGAGGAAGATCTGCCAGCCGCGCGCGGGCATCGTCCTGTCGTGTACGGCGGCCAGGGTCTGGGTGATGCCCCGGATCAGCCAGCCGATGCCGATCCACAGGGCGAGCAGCAGGATCGACTGCATCGGGCCGCGGAAACAGAACAGGCCCAGCACGATCGACAGCGCGCCGCTGATGAACGCCAGTACGCGCAGCGAGGTCGCCCGGTGGGTGCCGAAGGCGGCGACCAGTTGGAAGATGCCGCTGATCAGGAGGTAGATGCCGAAGAGGATGCCGGCTGCGAAGAGGGACGCGCCGGGCCATACGAGGACCAGCACGCCGAGGACGAGAGACGCGACGCCGGTGAGCAGGACGACCTGCCAGGCGGCTTTGGAGAGGGCGAAGAGGGGCCCTTCGAATTCCGGTTCCGGCTCGTCACGGGGGGCGCGCGGGACACGGGTGTCGTGGGCGCGGCGGTCGTCGAACTCCGGGCCCCACGAGGGGCCGCTCGGTGCCTCGGTCATGGTCCATGTTTTGACCGGCGTCGGACGGCCCGCCACCGGAGGCGGTCCACCTGGCTGACGGGGCTGTTCGGCGCCGGGGGCTACTTGCCGCCCGCCGCCTTCGCCGCCTTGGCCGCGGCCTTCATCTCCTGCTTGTGGGCGCGGACCTTGGCCAGCGACTCGGGTCCGGTGATGTCGGCGACGGAGCGGTAGGACTTCGCTTCGCCGTACGCGCCCGCGGCCTCGCGCCAGCCCTTCGGCTGGACCCCGAGCTGCTTGCCGAGCAGGGCGAGGAAGATCTGCGCCTTCTGCTTCCCGAACCCGGGCAGCTCCTCCAGCCGCTTGAGCAGCTCGGCCCCGGTTCCGACACCCGCCCAGACACCGCTCGCGTCCCCGTCGTAGTGCTCGACGAGGTACTGGCACAGCTGCTGGATCCGCTTGGCCATGGAACCCGGGTAGCGATGCACGGCAGGCTTCTCGGAGAGCAGCGCGGCGAAGGCCTCGGGGTCACGGGCCGCGATCTCGTGCGCGTCCAGATCAGTGGTCCCGAGCCGGTCGGCGATCGTCCGCGGCCCCTTGAACGCCCACTCCATCGGCACCTGCTGATCGAGCAGCATCCCCACGAGCGCGGCGAGCGGGGAACGGCCGAGGAGTTCGTCGGCGGCGGGGTCCTGGGCGAGGTGAAGGGTTGCGTCCATGGGTCGATGATGGCGCGTGCGGGCGGGGGGTGCCTGCCGGTGGGCGCACGTGGCGTTGGAGTCCGGATGCTGGAGTGCGGGCATCTGCGGTGTCCTGTGGACCGTGGCCGCTCGGCATACCGGCGTGGGGAGCCCTGACCCACGGCTACGCGAACTCCGCACGAGCCGTGCCGGAACAGGCAGTTGAGCACTCGGTATCGCCGTCGGGAAAACAACTTGGCCCGGATTGACGGGACTTGAACAATGACGGCCATGCAGACCCGACAGGCACGGCCCGATGACGCACCGGCGGTCGCCCGTGTCTACGTGCGCTCCTGGCAGGTGGCCTTTGCCGGTCTCGTTCCCCCGCACTACCTCGACGCCATGGACCCGAGCCGCGAAGAGTCCGAGTGGAGGGCATACATCGTGGAGGCGCGATGGCCGTCGTCGGGAGTGCTGGTGGCCGAAACCGAGGCGGGGGTCGTCGGATTCGCAGGTTTCGGCCCGTCCCAGGAGACCCCTGCCACCGCCGAAATCGGCACGCTGTACGCGACCCCAGAGGTCTGGGGCACCGGGATCGGGAAGCAGTTGATGCTGGCCGCGCTGACGACGCTCGGACAGGCCGACTACACGCAAGCCACCCTGTGGGTCCTGGAGGACAACGAACGCGCCCGCCGCTTCTACGAAGCCGCCGGCTGGCGCGCGGACGGCGCAGCCGTGGAGGACACCACGGGCGGGGCCTCTCTCAACAAGCTGCGCTACCAGCACCCTCTTGGGTAGCCCGATCACCGTCACAGAGGTTCGGCAGGGGCGGCCTGCCGCTCAGGAAGCCCGCCAGTACCCCAGCGCGTGCACCCGCTCCCGCCGCACCCCCAGCTCCTTGCGTACGTACGACGACAGCCCCCGCGTCGTGGCCGTGTCGCAGGTGATCCAGACGTACGGGTCGGTGCTGTCCTTCAGCAGGTCGGGGAGTTCCGTCCGTACCTGGTCGGCGAGTTGGCCCCTGGAGAGGTGGCGGACCTCGTGCAGTGCCGGGTCGGTGCGGAACGGCAGGCCCTCGGTTCCGCTCTCGAACCAGATCGTCGCCGGGGTCGCCGAACCCACCGTTTCCAGAAGGGAGTTGATGGCCGGCAGTGACGCCGGGTCGCCGATCGCGAAGAGGTGGGTCGGGGGTGGGGTGGGCTCCTCGAAGCCCGTGCCCTGGACCGTCGCCTCGATGGTGTCGCCGGGCTTCGCGGAGCGGGCCCAGTCGCTGGCGCAGCCTTCGTGCAGGGCGAATTCGAGGGCGAACGTGCCGGCCGCCGGGTCGGGGTCGACCAGGGTGTACGCCCGCTGGTGCGGCCTGCCGGCGTTGTCGAACCAGAGGCGGACCCACATCGTGGGGTGGACGCCGGTCGCCGCGAGCATGCCGCCGTCGGTGAGGCGTAGGCGGCGGTAGTGCGGGGTGACGTCCTCCGCCCTCGTCACCGTGAACTCGAAGTCCTTCGCGCGCAGCAGTTTGAGAACCGCGCCCTCCCAACCGCGCCCCTGCGCCATGGTCTCTTCACCTTTCGCGTACGCTTTCCGCACCAGTAACTTAGGCAAGGCTAACCTAAAAAGCAGCCGTGAAACAGGCAGTCTTGAAAGAGAAGGGCCACCGGGTGACGACCCAGATCTACCGCGACACCTGGGGAATCCCCCACCTGCGCGCCGACAGCGCCGACGAGCTCGCCCACGCCCAGGGCCGCGTCACCGCCCTCGACCGCGGCCGGCAGGTCGAGGTCGAACGGCATCGGGCGCGGGGCACCTCGGCCGCCTTTCTCGGTACGGGCGCCCTGCCCTGGGATCTCTTCGCCCGCCGCGTCCGCCTCGACAACACGGCCAGGCGGTGCTTCGCCGCGCTGGAGAAGCGGGACCCGGAGACCGCGCGCTGGGTCCGGGCGTATGCCGACGGGGTCAACGAGGGGTTGGCCGCGAGCGCTGCTCCCGAGTTCGCCAAGTCCGGCCCCACTCCCGGCCGTTGGGAGCCCTGGACCCCCCCTCGGAGTCTGGCTGGCCACCCACATCCTGTTCGCAGGGTTTCCCTCCAAGCTCTGGCGCGAGGAAGCAGTACGGCACCTCGGGCCGGATGCCGTAGGGCTGTTCGCCACCGATGGTCCCGGTACCTCCGGCAGCAACGGCTGGCTGGTGAGCGGGGAGCGGACCACCACCGGGCGGGCCGTGCTCGCCGGGGATCCGCACCGCTTCATCGAGGACCCCGGTGTCTATCAGCAAGTCCACCTCTCCTGCCCGGAGTTCGACGTCGTCGGCCTCACCGTGCCCGGCGTCCCCGGTATCGCCCACTTCGGACACACCGGCACGGTCGCCTGGGCCATCACCAACGCCATGGCCGACTACCAGGACCTCTACCGGGAACGGTTGCGCCGCACCGGCGCCGGGGTGGAAGCCCTTGGCCCGGACGGGAGTTGGCGCCGCGCCGTCCGGCACACGGAGATCATCGAGGTGGCCGGGGAGGAGCCCGTCGAGGTCGAGGTCATCGAGACCGAGCGCGGGCCGGTCGTCATCGGCGGGCCGGAAGGGCTTGACGGAGGCATCATCGGCGGGCCGGAAGGACTCGACGGAGGTATCAGCGCCCCGCCTGACATCCCGCCCCTCGCCATCAGCCTCCGCTACCCGCCCCGCGTCACCGACGACCTCGGCTTCACCGCACTCCTTCCCCTCCTCCGCGCCCGCCAAGTCGCCGACGTGGACCGGGCGTTCGATGACTGGGCCGAACCCGTCAACGTCGTCCAGGCCGCCGACACCGAGGGCGGCCTGCTGCACCGGGTCGCGGGGCGGGTGCCGATCCGCGCCGAGGCCAACCGCACCCGGCTCGTCCCCGCCTGGGAACCCGGTCATGAGTGGAACGGCTGGCACCGGCCGCCTCGCGGAGGGCTGTCGGACGACGGCGTCGCCGTCATGGCCAACCAGCGCGGCCCGGCCACCCCGCTCGGCGTCGAGTTCGCCCCGAACCACCGCGCCGACCGCATCACCGCGCTGCTCGCCGAGCGCGAGCACTGGTCCGCCGCCGACATGCCCGCGATCCACATGGACACCCAACTCGGTTCAGCCACACCCCTGTTGGATCACCTCGACGCACTCACCGATCTCACCCCCGAGGCCTCCGCGCTCCGCGACCGGCTGCTGAACTGGGACCGCCGGATGGACGCCGACAGCACCGACGCCGCCGCCTACGCGGCCGTACGCGGCGCGGTCGTACGACGGCTCGCGGCGCACCCGGCGTTCGCCGCGTTGGCCGAGCCGTCCGCGTACCCGGAGGTGTTCCTGCCGTGGCTCGCACTGCTGCCCCGCGTCGCCTTCGCGCTCGAACACCTGCTGCGGGCACGGGAGTTGTACGGCATCGACCGGTCGGAAATCGTACGGGCCGCGGTCGAGGAAGCCGCCGCCGCAACACCGGCCGGTGTGTGGGGTGACACTCATCGCCTCGCACCCTGGAGGGCGTTCGGCGAGACCCCAACTCCCGCCCCTGGCCTGTCCGGCGACCACGACTGCGTGCTGTGCACCTCCTCCGTCCCCGGGCTCACCGACCTGAGCGCGCGGGGCCCGGCGGCTCGCTTCGTGTGGGATCTGGCGCGGCGGGAGGACAGCCTGTGGGTGGTGCCGTTCGGGGCGTCGGGGGTGCCCGGTTCACCGCACCACCGCGATCAACTGCCCTTGTGGCTCAAGGGAGATCTGGTCCCGGTGATCACCGACTTCACCCGCCTCGAACCCGAATCCGGCACAGCTGAAACCGGCACACCTGCTTGCCGACCCGTCCTCCACGAACAACACATCGACGGCTTCGGCACCGTCCGCGTCCTCCCCCTGGACCCGGCCGCCGACGCCGGGACGATCCACCGCTGGGTCAGTGAGCAACGCGCCGCGTTCTGGGGCATGAACGGCCTCACCCAGTCCCAAGTCGCCGAGATCTACGCCCACATGGACACCCTCGACACCCACCACGCCCACCTGGTGCTGCGGGACGACGAACCCGTCGCGCTCCTCCAGACCTACGACCCCGCGGCCGATCGCGTCGGCGACTGCTACGCCGTAGCACCCGGAGACATCGGCATCCACCTCCTCCTCGCACCCCCCGGACCGGACGGCGAGCGGCCCGGCTGGTCGGCGGCGCTGATGGGCGCCCTCGCCTCCTACGTGCTGCTCGGTCTGGACCGGCGCCGGATCGTGGTCGACCCGGATGTACGGAACGAGAAGGCGATCGCGCGGTTCCTGCGGCAGGGGTTCGTGGCGGGGCCGAGGGTCGTCCTGCCGGAGGTCGACATCCCGGACGTGTTCATCCCCGAAAAGCGCGCTCAGCTGGCGTTTCTCCCTCGCGAGGTGGCCTTCCCGTAGCCTGCCGACGTGACCGGAGTGACCCCAGAAGACCTCGTCGCCCACTACGGCCTGGAGCCGATCCCCCGCGAGGGCGGCCTGTTCCGCCGTACCTGGGCGGGCCCGGAGCTGCCCGACGGCCGCCCGGCGGGCACGGCGATCGTCGTCCTGCTGACAGCGGCGGACTACTCGGCCCTGCACCGCCTGCCCGGCGACGAGGTCTGGCACTTCCACCTCGGCGACCCGCTCGAACTCCTGCTCCTCGCCCCGGACGGTACGTCGCGCACGGCGGTCCTCGGGCCGGACATCCTGCGCGGCCAGCACCTCCAGTTCACCGTGCCGGGCGGCACCTGGATGGGGGCGCGGGTGGCGGCGGGCGGCGCGTGGACGTTCTTCGGCTGCACGATGGCACCCGGCTTCACCTACGGCGGCTACGAGCACGGCGACGCGGGCGAGTTGACCGCCCGCTACGCCCACTCCCCGGCCGAGGCCGCCCGCATCACCGGGCTGTGCCGCCCGTGAGCCGCCTGCTGGAGGGCCAGTTCGCCCTGGTCACGGGCGCGAGCGGCGGCATCGGCCGGGGGATCGCGCTGCGGTTCGCGGAGGAGGGGGCGGCGGGGGTCGCGGTCCACTGTCGTACGGGGGTGGAGGCGGCCGGTGAAGTCGCCGCGCGCGTACGGGAGTTGGGCGCCCGTTCCGTCGTACTGCAAGCCGAGCTGACCGACGAGGACGCCTGCCGGGGGCTGGTCCGCGAGGCGGCCGAGTGGAGCGGCGGGCGGCTGACGGCGCTGGTCAACAACGCGGGCGTACAGCCGACGCAACCCCTGCCCGGGATGACGGCGGCGGACTGGCGGGCGGTCGTCGACACCAACCTGACCAGCGTCTTCGCGTGCACGCAGGCGGCGGTTGAGGTGATGAGAGAGCAGGGCGTTGGCGGCGGCACGGTGACGCATATCGCGTCGATCGAGGCGAGCGCCCCGGCCGCGCTGCACGCGCACTACTCCGCGTCCAAGGCGGCCGTCGTCATGCACGCGCGGTCGGCGGCCCTGGAGTACGGCCCGTACGGCATCCGCGTCAACACGGTCTCGCCCGGTCTGATCGACCGGGAGGGGCTGGCGGAGGCCTGGCCGGACGGCGTGCGGAGGTGGCGGGAGGCGGCGCCGACGGGGCGGTTGGGGCGGCCGGAGGACGTGGGCGACGCGTGCGTCTTCCTGGCGTCCTCCCTCGCGTCCTGGGTCACCGGGCACGACCTGGTCGTGGACGGCGGAGTGTCCGCGCGGCCCGCATGGTGAGTCACTGGCGCCGTACATACGTACGTAACCCGAGGCCTGCAAGTCCGAAGACGGAGATATGACGTGCGCCGACGACGGAATGAGGATCAGGGTTTTGGACACGACGGAGGCGGAAGCAGCGGCGGAGGCGAGGGCGGGGGACGCGGCGGCCGGGTCGGCCAGGTCGGCCAGGTCGACCAGGCCGGACGGGTCGGCCGGCGAGGAGTTCAAGGGCTGGTGCTGCTGGGCTCCCTGCTGGTCCTGCTCCTCCTCGGCACCGCGGGCACCGCGTCCGCGCACGCCGCCCTCGAATCCACCGACCCCGCCGACGGCAGCGTCCTCAAGTCCGCCCCCCGCACCGTCACCCTGACCTTCTCCGAGTCCGTAGCCCTGCTCGACGACTCCTTCCGCGTCTACGACCCCGACAACCGGCGGGTGAGGACGAGTTCGGCGCACCACGCGAAGGACGCCGGGGACACGGCGAGCGTCACTCTCCCGGCCAAGCTCGGCACCGGCACCTACACGGTCGCCTGGCGCGTGGTCTCGGCGGACAGCCACCCGGTCTCGGGCGCCTTCACCTTCTCCATCGGCAAACCCTCCGCCACGACCACCCCGATCGCCACGGCCCCGACCGAGGACCCCCTCACGGCCAGCCTGTACGACATAGCCCGCTACTTCGCCTACATAGCCGCGGCCCTCCTCATCGGCACGGCCACCTTCGTCGCCCTGTGCCGCCCCCCGAACCCGTCGGTCCTCAACAAGCCGATCCTGATGGGCTGGTGGACCCTGCTGGCGGCCACGGTCATCCTCCTGATCCTCCGGGCCCCCTACGAGGCGGGCACCGGCCTGGCCACGGCCTTCGAACCCTCCGCCATCCCGAAGACGCTGACTTCCCGCCCCGGCCTGGCACTTGCGGCCCGGGTGCTGCTGACCGCCGCAACAGCCTTCTTTCTCCTACGACTTCGGGGGCGGGAGCGGTTCGGACGGGTGGCCCTGGGGACGGGTGCCGTCCTCGCGGTCGGGCTGGCGCTGACCTGGGCGTCGGCGGAGCACGCGTCCGCCGGGATCCAGGTGCCGGTGGCGATGACGTCGGCGGTGCTGCATCTGCTCGCGATGTCGGTGTGGCTCGGCGGTCTGACGGCCCTGCTCACCGTCCTCTACCGTTCACCGGACCTCGACGCGGCTCCGGTGGCCCGTTTCTCCCGCCTCGCCTTCGCCTCGGTGACCGTGCTCGTCGTCACCGGCGTCTACCAGTCCTGGCGCGGCCTCGGCTCCTGGAACGCCCTGGCCGGCACGTCGTACGGCCGCATCCTGCTGGTGAAGCTCGGCGCGGTGGTGCTGCTGCTCGCGGTGGCGGGCTGGTCGCGGCAGTGGACGGGGCGGATGGTGGGGGCGGATGTGCGGCTCCGGGTACCGGAGTTGGTGCGGGCGGGGGCGGCGACGGGGGCGGACGGGGCGGTGACGGTTTCCACCGGTGCCGGTGCCGGCACCGGTGGCGATGGTGACGGCGAGGGCGCCTCGAATCCCGGTGACGGATCTCAGGAGCAGGACCGGGGTGACGGCTCCCAGAATCGCTACCAGGGCGACGACTCCCAGGACCGGTACCGGCGCGGTCTGCGTCGCTCGGTGCTGTTCGAAGTCGGCGTCGGTGTCGTGGTGTTGGTGATCACCACCCTGCTGACCAACACCCTCCCGGGCCGGGCCGCGGCGGACGCCCAGCAGACGGCGACACCGGCCGGGATACCGGCGGCCTCGGTCACCATCGTCCCCTTCCGCGTCGGCAACGCCGGCGGCAAGGTGCAGATCACCCTCGACCCCGGCCGCGTCGGCCTGAACTCCGTCGAAGCGGTGGTCTACGGCCCCGACGGCGGTTTCGCCACCGTCCCCGAACTCCGCCTCTCCTTCACCCTCGCGGCCCAGAAGATCGGCCCGCTCGACGCCGACGTCAAGGACGAGGGCGGCTATTGGGGGACCAACTCCCTCAACCTGCCGATCGCCGGGACCTGGACGATGAAGGTCACGGTCAGGACGACCGACGTGGATCAGGTGAGCGTGTCGCGGCAGGTGCGGATCGTGCGGTAGGCGGTAGGCGGTAGGCGGGGTGCCGGGCCGTGGATCAGAGGTGGAGGCCGAGCCGCTCCACCCATGCCGATATCGCGCCCGCGATCACCTCCGGCTGGTCCTCCGGTGTGTGGTGGCCGGCGACGGCGTCGGAGTGCTCGATCTCCAGGCCGGCGATGTTGGCCGCGCACCAGGTGACGATGTCCGGGGTCATCATCACCCCCGCCCCGCGCGCGAACGTGAGCAGCAACTTCGGCACGTCCGAGCTGGCCGACAGCCACCGGTCGTAGGCCTCGATCCTGGCCACGACATCGGCGGGTTCGCCGCCCAGTGGCATCGAGCGTGCCCAGCGCAGGAGGGGCCGTCGGCTCTTCCGGGTCGGGTACGGCTCGCGGTAGGCGGCGAGGTCGGCCGGTGCGAGCGGGGTCGCGGAGGCGGCGGGCAGCGCCTGTTCGATGAAGGCGTTCTGGTCGAGGATCATGGCCTCGCCGACGCCCTCCGTCTTGATCGCGCGAAACAACTCCCGTCCCCCATCGGGGAATTCCTCCCAGGTCATCGGCTTGACGATGGTCTCGGTGAACGCGATGCCCCGCACCTGGTCCGGATGGCGCGCGGCCCGGTCGAAGGCCAGGGCGCCGCCCCAGTCGTGCCCGACCAGCACCACGTCCCGCAGCCCGAGCGCGTCGAACCAGGCGTCCAGGTACCGGGCCTGGTCGGCGAAGGAGTACGCGATCTCCGGCTTGCCCGACTCGCCCATGCCGATCAGGTCGGGCGCCAGCAGTCGCCCGGAAGCGACACCCGGCAGCACGTTCCGCCACAGGTGCGACGAGGTCGGGTTGCCGTGCAGGAAGACGATCGGCACTCCGGTGCCGGACTCCCGGTGGAACATGGTCGAGTCGAGGACGGGAGTCGAGTGGGTCGCCGTCACCGTCGCGGTCATCGGAACGCCACCGCGTTCCGCTCCGCCCACGCCGCGAACGTACCCGGTGCGCGCCCCAGCACCCGCTCCACATCGGGGCTCACCCGCTGCTCCTCCTCGGTCGGCGTGCCCAGGACGGTCAGCGTGCCCTCGACCAGGGGCAGCGGCATGAACCGTGCCATCAGCTCATGCGCCTCCGCGCGGGACTGCTCCGTGAAGGTCACCGGCTCGCCCAGTGCCGCCGCTATCGCCGCCGCCCGCGCGCGGGGTGTCGTCAGGGCGGGGCCGGTCAGGACGTAGGTCGCACCCGTGTGGGCGTCGTCGCGCAGCACGGTGGCGGCGACCTCGGCCACGTCGTCGGGGTCGGCGAAGGGCAGGCCCACGTCACCGAAGGGTGCCGCCGCCGTGCGCTCCGCGCGGATCGACTCGGCCCAGGCGAACGCGTTGCTGTCCAGCCCGCCCGGCTGCAGGATCGTCCAGTCGAGCCCCGACTCCCGTACGGCCGCCTCGAATTGACGTGGTTGTGCGTAGACCTCGGGCCGGGTCCCCGCCCCCTGTGAGGACACCAGCACCACCTTGCGGACACCGGCCGCCTTGGCCGCGTCCAGAATGTCGTACGGCCGCTCGCCCGCCGTCAGCAGGAACAGCGCCTCGGCGCCCTCGAACGCGCCCCGCAGACCGTCCGGTTCGGCCAGGTCGGCGGCCACCGCCCGCACCCCGGGCGGCACTTGGGCCTCGTCGATGTGCCGGGCCACGGCCGTCACCGCTACGCCCTCCTTGTCGAGCAGCCGCACCAGCGCCCGTCCCACGTTCCCGGTCGCACCCGTCACCACGATCATGTCGCCACCCCCGTCATGTGTGAGTTAGTTGGCTGACTAACTCCGTCGAGAAGAAGCTAGCACGACCGACCCATGGGTTGTCTATAGTTAGTCAGGTGACTGACTCAAAAGATTCCCGGCCCGGCGGTCCGGGCGCTCCCGCTCCCGCCGCCGTAGGCAAACGGCAGCGTCTGACCACCGCCACCGCCCGGGTCCTGCACGAGCAGGGCGTGGAGCGCACGACCATCGCCGACATCGCCCGCGCCGCCGACGTCCCGACGGGCAACGTCTACTACTACTTCAAGACCAAGGACGAGCTGATCGAGGCGGCCCTCTCCGAGCACACCGGCAACCTGGAGACCCTGACCGCACAGCTCGACCGGCTCCCCGACCCGCGAGAACGCCTCAAGGCCCTCATCGGCGGCTGGGTCGAGCAGAAGGACATGGCGGCACGCCACGGCTGCCCCATGGGCACCCTCGCCGTAGAGCTGGACAAGCGCTACGAGGACGGCCTCGATCTCGCCGCGGGCCAGGTCATACGGCGGTTGGTGGACTGGGTGGCGGAGCAGTACCGCCGGCTCGGCGCGGCCGACCCCGAGGGCCTCGCCCTGACCCTGATCGGCGCCTATCAGGGCATGTCGTTGCTCTCCAACGCGTTGCGCGACCCGGAGATCATGACCCGCGAAGGGGCGCGGCTCATCAGGGAGTTGGACGCCCTCGACGTGGTGTGAGGTACGCCTACCGCTGTCCCCGGATGCGCTGCGCGACCTCGCTGTTCTCGGTCTCCCACCAGGGGCGTACGAGATCGGGCCCTTCAGTAGAAGTCCCCGTTTCAGCTCCCGTCGCAGCCCTCGTCGCAGTCCCCGTCGAGGCCTCCGCGGGCGTCGCCCGGACCACTTCCAGTTCCGCGTCCAGCCGCCGGTCCAGCGCGACCGTCTCGGCGCGTTCCGTGCGGGCCCACTGGGCCAGGATCGCGAGGAGGAAGGGGAGGGCGACCAGTTCGGCGATGCTGACCATCGCGCCGCCGCCGAGCTGCTGGTCGTGCTGGACGTCCGGGGCCCAGGACGGGGAGTGGCTGAGATACCAGGACCCGGCGATCAGCGTGCCGTGGGTCATCACCACGATGCCCGGTACCGCGTCGATGATCCCGTCGACGAACACCAGCCCCGCCCGCACCGGATGCGTGCACCAGGAGGGCAGCGCTTCCTCGCGGGTGAGCACCGGCAGCACGAACAGGCTCCCGGCGAGCAGCAGATGGAGATACATCAGCTGGTGCAGCCAGTTGTCGGCCAGGGCCGTCTCGAAGTACGGCGTGAAGTAGATCGTCAGCTCCGTCGCCAGCACCAGGGCCGTGCTGACCAGCGGGAATGTGAGCAGCCGGAACAGTCGGCCGGTCATCGCCCCCTGTGCGCGGGCGGCGGCACGTTCGGGCAGGGCGCGCAGAGCCAGCCGTAGCGGATCGCCCAGGGCCAGGCCGAGCGGGGCGATCAGGTCCAGGAGGACGTTCTGGACGGCGGCCGGCCAGAACAGCACGCGGTTGTAGACGGCGAGCGCGGACATCGTCGCGACGACGATCGTGCCGAGGCCGAGCAGCGCGAACGCGGCGGTCCGCGCCACCGGCCAGGCCTCGCCGCGCCGCCGCAGGCGCAGGACGCCCCAGCCGTACAGGCCGCCGAGGAGTACGACGACCAGCAGCGCGGGGACGTCCGCCTGCCACGAGGAGAACAGCCGACCCAGGGTGAGTTGCGGCGGGGTCTCCATCGCGATCTACCTCCACGGGCGGGCGGCCGGTTCCGCCGCAGCACTCTATGCCTCGGAGTACCGCGGCGAGGACCCGCCCCCGCGCGCCCGTCCCCTACAGCGACTGCCGCATGATCCAGTCCCGGATGCCGGGGATCGAGTACGCGGTCTGCCAGGTGCCCATGTGCGCGCTGGTGGTCGAGCCGGTCGGTACGGTCGTGCCGGTCTTGTACGCGGCGAAGTTCACCGGCGTCCGCTGGGCCTTCATGCTGCGGACGTCCGCCGCGAACTCGGCGGCGGTGGACTGACCGTCCCACAGCGCGGTGCTGACCTTCGTGCCCTGTTCCTGGATGACCTCGGTGATCGCCTGCTCGCCCGGGTACGCCTTGGTGTCGTCGGCCGAGACAAGGATCCAGAGGTTCTTCTTCGCGAGCGGTACCGCCTGCGCCTCCGGCCACTGCCCGGCGACGATGAACGCCGCCGCGAAGAGGTCCGGGTACTTGATGTTCAGGCCGAGGGACATCATCCCGCCCATCGACTGACCGGTCGTGTAGCGGCGGTTGGGGTCGATGCTGTACTGCCCGGTGACGGACTCGACGAGGTTGGCGGTGGCGTCGAAGAGGGTCGACGGCAGGTAGGTGTCGTCGATCACGACGGAGCCGTACTCGAGTGCGAGGACGAACGCCTCGTGCCGGGCCTGGTCCTCCGGGCTCGCCCAGCACACCGCGCCCAGGCCCTGGACCAGCGGGCCCTTGGTCGCGACGTTGACCACGCCCGCGTCGTGCATGAACAGCACCAGCGGGTAGCTCTTGCGCGGGTTGTAGTGCTTGGGTCGTCGACGATCAGGTTCTTCACCGCGTCGGTCGTCAGCCCCGTAGTACTCGAGGGTGGCCTTCGCGGCGACGACGGTGCCGCCGGGGGTGCTGTCGCCGACCTTCGGGCCGCCTCCGCCGGGGGCCGCGCTGGAGGTACCCGAGGGGGAGGGGCTGAGTGAGGCGGAGCCGGACGCCGTGCCGGAACCCTGCTGGGTCACCCACAGGGCCGCCGCCTTGTCGTCCGGGGACAGTTCGACGATGACGTAGCGGCCGTTGCTGCCGTGCGCGGCGAGGTCGGCGGAACGGTTCGGGTAGACCTTCGTGACCGTGCGGTCGGTGACCTTGAAGGTCGACGTCGACATCGGCGATACAACAACTGGAGTGATGATGCCCGCGCAGAATTCCACCAGCCCCCTGCGGGACCCTCAGATCACGGCCGTACTGGACCGACTGCGGGCCGAAAGCCGGCGCCCCGCGGGCGGAGGCCCGCGCGGCGGCGCGGACACCCGCGATCCGCACGCGTACGCCGACATCGGCTTCTCGAGCCACGCCGACCAGGGCGACCTCATCTATCTGCTCTGCCGAGCGATCGCCGCGACCAGGGTCGTCGAGTTCGCCACCTCCGTCGGCGTGTCCACGATCTACTTCGCCGCCGCCGTGCGCGACAACGGCGGCGGCACGGTGATCGGCTCCGAGATCGTGCCGGAGAAGGCGGCCACCGCCCAACGCAACCTGGCCGAGGCCGAGTTGGACAAGTACGTCGACCTGCGCGTCGGCGACGCCCGGGAGACGCTGCGCGATCTCGGCGGCCCCGTCGACTTCGCGCTCATCGACGGCTGGCCGATCAGCGACGGCGGCCCGACGCTGGCCCGCCAGGTGATCGAGATCGTCGCGCCCCAACTCCGCACCGGCGCCTTCGTGATGAACGACAACGCCGAACCCGACTACCTCGACTACATCCGCGACCCGGCCAACGGCTTCCGCTCCGTGACCCTCCCGCTGAAGGGCTCAACAGAGCTGTCCGTGAAGGTGAGTTGAGGGCCCTGGGTGACAACTCGCCTCAGCCGATGGTGATTTCTACGGCCGTGGTCTCTACGACGGCGCGCGGAGGGCGTCCACCGGCTCCATCCGAGCCGCCCGCAGCGACGGATACAGCCCCGCGAGGAGCCCTACGAGCGCACCGGCAAGCGGCGCCCCCAGCGCGAGCCGCAGATCCAGCACCGGCGTCCACTCCTTGAACACGGCGACGCAGACCACGACCGCGATGCCCAGGGCCGCACCCACAACTCCCCCCAGCAGCCCGATGGTTGTCGACTCCAGCAGGAACTGTCCGGCCACCTGGCGCCGTGACGCGCCCAGGGAGCGCCGTAGCCCGATCTCGCCGACCCGTTCCATCACCGTCACCAGGGTCACATTGGCGATGCCGATCGCGCCGACCACGAGGGAGACGAGGCCGAGGACGAGGAAGAGGCTGTTGGCGTCGTTCTGGACGCCGGCGCGGGCCTTGGAGAGGTCGGGCGGTGCCACGACGGCGAGCGAGTCCTGGTGCCCGGGCGCGAGCGCGATCGGCGCTTGCCGCGCGACCTGCTTGGCCGCGCCCAACGCCGTGTTGACCAGCACGCGGGTGATGTTCCGCAGCCCGATCCGGTCGGCCGCGGTGGTGGGCGGCACCAGCACCGCGGTGGACAGCCGCGCCTCGCGGCGGATCCCGCCGAGGATGCCGATGACGGTGTACGACTGCCCGCGGAAGAAGACCGCCGGCGCGTCCTCCACCCGCTTGATACCGAGGAGTTGGGCCGCCTGGTCGCCGAGCACGACGACGTGGTCGCGCCGGGCGATGTCCCCGGCGTCGTAGAACCGTCCCGCGGTCATCCGCCCGTGCACGGCCGCGGGCAGCCCCGCCGAGGCGGCGACCACGGCGAGGGTCTGGCCGGACAGATCGCCGGGCGCGGACACGTCGTTGGCCCGCACCAGCACGCTGTCGGTCGCGTCGGAGTCGGCGAGCGCGGCCACCGACTCCACCCCCGCCAGCCGTGCCACGGCATCGGTCCCCGACCACGGCACCAACGGCCCGGCGTCCTCCGCACCGGGCAGCGGTTCCGGCACGGTCACGGTCACCGAGGTCGCGGTGAGCGCGTCGAAACGGCCGACGATCTGGTTGCCCGCGGTGGACGCGACCCCGATGGTGATGACGAGCGTGGTGATGCCGAGCACCGTGCCGAGCGTGGTCAGCGCGGACCGCACCGGCCGCGCGAGCACCCCCGCGAGGGCCTCCGTCCACAGATCCCGGGGATCCATCCAGGGCCGCTCGACCCGCGCCGTCGCCTCCAACTCCCTCTCCACGACGCTCACTTGGCCTCCTCGGCCAGGCGCCCGTCGGTGATCCGGACCCGCCGCCCCGCCCGACGGCTGACCGCGTCGTCGTGGGTGATCACGACCAGGGTCATGCCCTGGGCGCACAGGTCGTCGAAGAGTTCCAGTACGGAGAGGGTGTTCTCGGTGTCCAGGTTCCCGGTCGGCTCGTCGCAGAGCAGCAGCGCAGGGTCACTGAGCAACGCCCGCGCGATGGCGACCCGTTGCCGCTCACCGCCGGACAGCCGGTCGGGCCGGAAACCCACCCGGTGCCCCAACCCCACCTGTTCCAGGGCCTGATGGGCCCGCGCGAGCCGCCCACCCCGCCCCCGTCCGGGCCGCGGCCTGCGGTACGCCTCGGCCAGCATCACGTTCTCGTCGACCGTCCGGTACGGCAACAGGTGGAAGGACTGGAACACGAACCCGATCCGGCTCCCCCGCAGGGAGGTTCGTTCGAGATCGCCGAGGCCGGTGGTCTCCACGCCGTCCAGCAGATACGACCCCGCCGTGGGCCGGTCCAGCAGGCCGAGCGTGTTGAGCAGCGTCGACTTCCCCGATCCGGACGGCCCGACGATGGCCAGGTGTTCGCCACGCCGTACGGTCAAGTGCACGTCGCGCAGGGCATGTACGGGCGGGTCGGAGGGGAACGTCCGCTCCACGCCGGTGAGTTGGATGACGGTGTCGATCACGGTGTCGATCGGGGTGTCGATCGCGGCGTCGGGGGCGGCGGAGTCGAGTTCGAGTTCGGGCCGGGGGATCACTCGCCCACCACCACCCGCTCGCCCGCCTCCAACGTGCCCCCGTCCGGCTTGACTTCGACGATCCCGGCGGCGGAGAGCCCGACGGTGACATGGACGTCGGTCACGGCGTCGCCGCGCTCGACCTTGACCCGGGCCCGCCCGTCGGACGAGGTGTGGATCGCGGCCATCGGCACGGTCAGCACCTTGCCGTCGGAGGCGCCGACCTTGATGGTCACCTTCACGGCGGCCTCGGCCTCACCGGCGAGCGGTCCCGGTTCCGGGACGGTGATCCGCACCTGGACGGCGGCGGTGGAGTCGGCGGCGGAGTCGGACGCGGAGTTCGTGTCGTCGGTGGTGGAGGGGGCCGTAGCGGCGGATTCCGTACCCGACGAGGAATCGGAACCGTCCGCCACGACGTCCACCGTGCCCTGCGCCGACTTGCCGTCCGCCGTGGTCAGTCGGGCGGTCATGCCGTGCCGCAGGAGCTGGGCGTCGGTGCCGGGGACGGCCGCCTGCACCACCACGTCGGAGCTGGTCACCGTGCCGATCTGGGCGGACGGGGTGTCGCCCGTCTTCACGCTCACCTTGTCCAGCCGCGCGGGCAGCTTCGGCAGGAAGACGACCTCGCCGGCCGGGACCTTCGTACCGTAGATGGCCTTGAAGCTGCTGAGCGCGCCGTTCGCCAAGTCCAGTGCTTTCTGGGCGGACTTGACCTGGATCTCGTGGACCTGCTTGTCCGTGCTGGACTGAGGGTTGGGGCTGCTGGACGACCCGGTCTCACTGGAACTGGCCGTACCGGCACCGCTGTTGGTGGTGAGGAGCGTCTCCTGCGCGGCGGATACGGCCTGTTCGAGCGAACCGAGTTGCTGCTGATCGGTGGGGCTCGGCTCCTGGGCGTCGTACCCCTTGCTCTTGTACCAGTCGGCGACGGCGGTGGCGGTCCCCTGTCCGTACGTCCCGCCGGTGCCGCCGGGGTCGAACCCGAGCCGCTTCAAAGCCTTCTGAAGCTGCGTCACATCGTCGCCCGAAGTGCCGGGCCCCAGTGCGCGGTACATCGGTACGGAACCGCCGAGCGCGAACACCGGACGGCCGTTGACCGTCATCAGGACATCGCCCTCCTTGATCTTCGTCCCGGCCACCGGCGCCTTGGTGACCCGCTGCTCGGCCCCCTCGCCGTCCGCACCGGCGGACGCCCCGCTGCCGACCGGCCCGGCCAGCGACAACGGCCGCGGCGAGGCGAACTCGACCGACCCGGTCGCCACGACACTCGCGGTGAGCGACTGCCGTACGACGGAGACCGTCACCGGCCCGGCCTTCGGTGCCCGGTGCGAGGCGGCGGCGTCCGCGGGCGACTGCACCTGCGTACCGGCGAACCACCCACCCGCCCCGACCAGCACGACCGCCGAGACAACGACCCCAAGTCGCCTACGACCGCTGCCGATTCGGCTGGTCGCGTCCTCCTGCGGGCGGGTCATCCGTTCTCCCCGTAGTAGGGCTTGGCCTTCTCCTTGGGGAAGTAGGCGGCGCGGAACTTCTTGCCGCAGTCCAGGTCCTTGAGGGCGATGCCGATGTCCTTGTTCAGGAGCGGCAGCGCGGCTTCCTTGCTCAACGACATGAAGTTCTCCGGCAGTTGGCGGGAGATGTCGAGGCGGACCATGGAGACCAGGCCGGTCGGCTGGGTGGTGCTGACCGAGATGCCCTGACCGGTCAGGCAGCTCGCGAACTGCTGGGCGAGCTGGACGAGTTGGGCGTCACCGTTGAGCGCGAGGCCGTTGGCGTGGTTCTGGTCGTCGCGGGCCTTCTCCGCGTTCTTCTCGGCCGCCGCGCTGAGCGCGGGCCCGTGCGCCGCGACCCGCCCCACCTCGGAGCACCCGGCGATCTTCTCCTCGGCCTTGGTCTTGGCCGGGGGGCCGGTCAGCGCGATGTCGTACGCCTTCTTCTGGGCGTCGGTCAGACCGTCCTCGTCCTGGTCCTGGGGTGTGGTCCGCTTGGCCGTCGCGGCTTTGCTGAACGGGACGTTGGAGTCGTTCGGGTAGACGGCACCGGCGTAGTACCCGAAGCCGTACTTCTGCCGGAACTGCTTCGCCCGCGCGTAGTCCTCCCCGTCGACCGCGGCGAACGCGTCGGTCTCGGTCGAGGACTGCACGTGCGGGGTGTAGGTGAAGCCCTGCTTCTTCATACAGACCGCGATGGCGTTCTCCTGGATGTACTCCTTCTTCGTCGCGTCGTCCACGCCGTCCGGGACGGTGAGTTGGGTGGCGCCGTTGACTGTCGTCGTGGCCGCGCTCGAAGACGAACTCCCTTCGCTGGAGGCCGACTTGCTGTCGGAGCCGGCACCGCAGGCGGCGAGGAGGGGGAGCAGGCCGAGGGTGAGGGCCAGGGCGGACGTACGTATTCTGGGCGTGCCGAATTTAGGCATGCTCATGCCATGCACTCCTTCAGGGTTGATCAGGGTGTTGTGGATGAAGAGGTGTTTCACTCAGCCGGCGAGGTCCCGGTTCAGCCGCCGCCGCCCTCCTTCACGGCGTCGAAGATGCGGGGGTCGGTGGCGAGTTGGGTGAGCGGACCCGTGCGCGGAGTGCTGCCGCTCCGGCCGGTGGCGGCCTCGTCGAGCCTGCCCGCGATGACCTGCACCGACCATCCGCCCGGGGTCAGATAGGTGACACCGGTGGCCATGGACCTGCCGGCCACGAAGAAGTACAACAGGCTGCCCGACCCGTGCTCGGTCAGGGAGCACCGGGTGATCAGACCGTTCCAAGGGGAGGCGAGCAGACGGCCGTTGCTGTCCGCGCAGGCCCGGGTCGGGTGTTCGTACGACGGGTCGGTGGCGGTCCGACTGACGCTCACGTAAAGGTCGTTGACGCTGCCGTCGGCGGTGGTCATCTTGAAGTACCGCCCGGGGCGGAGGGGTTGGCGGGGTTGCTCGGCGGAGATGGTCGTGCCCTCACCGGCGCTGTTGCCGTTACCGGCGGCGAGGATCGACCGCACCAACTCCAGTGACGGGGACCAGACCGACGGCTGCCCGGCGGGAAGCGTCGGCGCGGGTTCCGGCCGGGGTGAGAGCAGCGCGTGCCCGCCGAGGGCGACAACTCCCGCCATGGCAGCGGCACTTACCGTCGCCCCGACCCGCCGCCGACGACGGATCCGCGCACCGCGTGCGACGGCACCCGGCACCAGGTCGGGCATGGGCGGTTCGACTCCGGAACCGAGCCCGCTGAGGGCATCCGCGAGCGCGGACTCGTACACCTGCGGGTCGATCCTGTCCGTCTGGTCCGTCTGGTCCGTCTGGTCCGTCTGGTCCGTGAACTCGTCACCGGCCTTCCCGCTCATGGTCACCACTCCGCCCGCAGATAGCCGGTTCCAGATCCCGCGCCGCCAGGTCCGAAGTCGGCGCCGAGATCCTTGCCGGAGTCGGCCAGGATGGTGCGCAGGGTGCCAAGACCCCGGGAGGTCTGGCTCTTCACCGTGCCGACGCTGCACCCCAGCGCCGCCGCCGTGGCCTCCACGCTCTGGTCCTCCCAGAACCGCAGCACCAGCACCGCCCGTCCACGCGGCGGCAGTTGCCGTAGCGCGTCGAGCAGGGTCAGCCGCAGATCCGGATCGGAAGCGGGCGCCATCAAGTCCTCCTGGTACGCCCCCTCGCCCTCTCCCACTCCCGCCCCCGCCCCCGTCCGCTCCCACCAGCGCCGCCGCCGGGTCTCGTCGATGAACGTCCGGTACAGCACCCGCCGCGCGTACCCGTCCGGCGACTCCAACTGCCGTACCCGGCGCCACACCGCGTACAGCTTCGCCAACGCCGTCTGCGTCAGGTCCTCGGCCAAGTGCCAGTCCCCGCACAGCAGATGAGCCGTACGCCGCAGATGCGCCTGCCGACTCCGAGCGAAGTCGTCGAAGTCGAGCCCGGCACCGCCGACACCACCGGCATCCCCGGCATCGGAGACGTCCTGCCAGACCGGCGTCCGGATCACAGGCCACCTCCACCCGGCACCGGCGCGGCGCACGGTGAGAAGTACTTCATGTCTGAGGAACGGGGTTACGGGACAGGGGGGTTGTCACGCCCCGGGAAACTTCTTCAACGACAAACACAGCGACAACGGCGACAATGGGTCACCGCACCGGACAAGCGGGACAGCAGCGCAACGGGAGACCGGTCAACGGGGTGGCAGTGGTGGACAGTTCGCAGAGTGGGAGACCGTCGCCGGCCGAGGTACGCATCCGGATGGCGGTGTGGCAACGGATAACTCCCCTCCTGCCCATGGCCGTTATGACAGCGGTCCTTTTCACCACGGCCGGGACGGAGATGCCACCGCCGGGCGGAGTCCCTGGCGTGGTGGCGTTCTGGGCCGTCCTACTGTTGCTGGGAAGCGTCCTCCCCTCCCGCTTCGGCATCACCCTCACCCCGTCCGCAGCAGTGGTTCACAACGTGCGCCGCCGAACCATCCCTTGGGCCGACATCCAAGCCATCCAGGTCCAGTCCACCGCGGGCATCAAGTCGATCGTCCTCCACGAGGCGAACGGCCGCAGCACCGAACTCCGGGCACCCACCACGGGATTCCTGTCCTGGGACCGCCACTTCAACGAAAAGCTCCACACCATAGAAACCTGGTGGCACACCCACAGGGGCCCCGACTGGACCCCGATCACACCCCCACCGGCCTGGTGGAACACCCCACCGACCCCGGACCGGAACCCGTTCGCCCCACCCAAGTAGCCCATCCGCAACCGGGGTTGGGCCACCAAGCAGGGGCAGAGGCAGAAGCAGGGCAGAGGCAGGAGCAGAAGCCATGGCACTCACCCGCAAGGGAACCCGGCACATCGTCGTCGACGGCACGACCTACCGATGGCGCCTGCGCCGCAAACCGACCTACTCCCAGGCGCTGGCCTGGTCACCGTGCACGTTCGCGGTCGAGCACGCGGACGAACCCGGTACGACACTCGTGGTCACCACCGACCACCCGCACCCGAGCAACTGGCTGTGCCACGAGCCCAAGCCCGTACTCCCGTCCGACGTCACCCACGCCATCGAACGCGCCCTGCGCGAAGGCTGGACCCCGACGGCTCCCGGCTCCCCGTTCCTCCTGGACCTCTCCAGCCGGAACCCGCCAGGACGACCGGTTCGCCGATGTGAAACGAATGTCCGACGCCCAACTCCAGACCCGGGTTCCCTCGGAGCGGCATGAACCGGAGACGTCGTAGGAACCGGAGTTGGGCGAGCAGCCGCATGCAGTACGGGCACATGGGCCGCCGGTAGCCGACGACACCACCACCAGCCTCTTCAGCCACGTCTCTCCCCCTCGCCCTCGCGCTCAGCACCCGCCCCATACAGAAGCCGATGCAGAAAATAGGCGGACGCCGGCGGCAGCACAGGCGTACGCGGCGCATACACCGCCAACTTCCGTACCGTTCCAGGCTTGTTCAGCGGACGTGTCACCAGCCGCCCGAACGCCATCAACGGCAGCACCAGCCGCGGTACGGCACTGACGCCGAGCCCCGCCGAGATCATGCCCGCCGCCGTACCCACCTCCCGGGTCTCGATGACGTTCGTCGGCCGAACTCCCGCCTGTTCGAAGGACAGATCCGCGAGCCGCCGCACACTGCTGGACGGCGTGAAGGCGACGAAGGGCTGCTGGGCGAGGTCGTGCCAGGTCACGGACGCCCGCTCGGTGAGCGGATGGTCCGCCGGCAGCACGGCCAACACCGGTTCCTCGCACAGGAGTTGACCGCGCACCTGAGGTTCCGCGTTCCCGCCCTCCGCGATCGCCAACTCCGCCGCCCCGGAACGGACGTACTCGATCACCTCCCGCGTGGTCCCGTCCAGGATCCGCAACTGCATCGCGGGATGCTCGCCCAGCACGGCCCGGAAGACGCCGGGCAGCATCCCGGCCGCCACCGACGGCAGCGCGGCCACCGTCACCGGGGTGAGCGCCAGCGACCGCGTCGTGCGCTCGAAGAGCTTCGCGCCCACCGCGTGTTCGAGCTGCTGAACGGTACGGCTCAGCACGGGCTGGCTCAGCAACACCTCCTCGGCGGCCCTGGTGAACGACCCGGCTTCCGCGACGCTCAGGAACAGCTCCATCTGCCGCAGGGTGATGTCCATGCCCCATGCCCCATGCCCCATGCGTACAGGGCGGAGGGCTCATCCATGCGGATGCCACATCAATCCATGCGCGATTGATCTTTGCCCGGGGCCCCCGCACCGCCCCACAGCGGTCCCATGAGCCGGACATGGAGCCGGACACGGAGCCGGACATGGAGACGGACACGGAGCCGGACACGGAGCCGGACACGGAGCCGGACATGGAGCCGGACACCGACCCCTGAGAAGCCGGCGCGACGGATCCGCATCGGCTGCGGCGCGGGCTTCGCCGACGACCGCGTCGACCCCGCCGTGGAACTCGCGGAACACGGCCGCCTCGACTACCTCGTCTTCGAGTGCCTGGCCGAACGCACCGTCGCCCTGGCCCAGTTGGACCGCCTCCGCGACCCGGACACCGGCTACAACGAGTGGCTGGAGGAGCGCATGGAAGCCGTACTCGAACCCTGCGCCCGCCAGGGAACCCGCATCATCACCAACATGGGCGCGGCCAACCCGACGGCCGCCGCGAGGGTGGTCGCCGAGGTCGCCCGCCGCCTGGGCCTCGACGGCCTGCGCATCGCGACGGTCACCGGCGACGACGTACTCCACCTGGTCAAAGGCACCCACCTCCCCCTCCTGGACGGCCCCGGCAGGGCGGCAAGCACGGTGAGCGACCTCCACAAGACCGTCGTATCGGCGAACGCCTACCTGGGCGCGACCCCCATCATCGAGGCCCTCGCCCAGGGCGCCGACGTGGTCGTCACCGGCCGGGTCGCCGACCCGTCACTCTTCCTCGCCCCGCTGATGCACGAGTTCGGCTGGCCCCCGACCGACTGGCCCCTCCTGGCCCGCGGAACCGCCGTGGGCCACCTCCTGGAATGCGCCGGCCAACTCACCGGCGGCTACTACGCCGACCCCGGCACCAAGGACGTCCCCGACCTCGCCCGCCTCGGCTTCCCCCTCGCCGAGGTCGCCGAGGACGGCTCCTTCACGGTCACCAAGGTCCCCGGCTCAGGCGGCCGCCTGACGCCCGCCACCGTCACCGAACAACTCCTCTACGAGGTCCACGACCCCGCCGCCTACCTCACCCCCGACGTCACCGCCGACTTCTCCCACGCCCACCTCACCCACCTCGCGGAGGACCGGGTCGCGGTCACGGGCATCACCGGCCGCGAACGCCCCATCACCCTCAAGGCATCGGTCGGCTACCGCGACGGTTTCCTCGCCCACGGCGAGATCTCCTACGCCGGCCCCGGCGCCGTGGCCCGAGCCCGCGAGGCAGCACGGATCGTCCAACAGCGCCTGACCCGGGCCGAGTTCCCGGTCACGGAGGCGCGCTACGACCTGATCGGCGTCGACGCCGTACACCGAGGAACCGGCACCGACCCCACAACTGCCGTAGAACCAGCCGAAGTTCGCCTACGCGTGGCCGCCCGCACCGAAACCCTCCTCCAGGCACGCCGGTTGGGCAGAGAGGCGGCGTCCCTGTGGCTGAACGGCCCCTGCGGAGGCGCGGGCGTCACCCGAGAGACCCGCGAGAACATCGCCATCACCTCGGTCCTGCTGCCTCGCGAACTGGTCATGCCCGCAACGGGAGTTCAGCTGAACACGGCCGGAGCCACACCATGAAACTCCACGAACTGGCCCACGCCCGCTCCGGCGACAAGGGCTCCACGGCCGACATCTCGGTCATCGCCTACCGGCCCGCGCACTACCCCCACCTCCGCGCACTCCTCACCCCCGACCGCATACGCGCCCACTTTCCCGACCTCCCCCCCAGGCCCGATCCACCGCTACGAGATCCCGTCCCTCCACGCCCTCAAGTTCGTCCTCCACGACGCCCTCGACGGCGGCGTCACCCGTTCCCTCCGCCTGGACGCCCACGGAAAGAGTCTCGCGGCCTGCCTGCTGGAGATGGACGTATCGGCCCCACCGACAACAGACGCGAAGGACTGACCCGATGACTGGCCCGATGACGACGAAACCCCCCACCGCACACATCACGCACGGCGTTCTACGCGGAACGCGTACAGCGCGTACAGCGAATACAGCGCGTACAGCGAATACAGCGCGTACAGCGAATACAGCGCGTACAGCGAATACGGCCGACGATGTGTCGTCAGCGTTGCTGTTCGCGGGCGTACCGTTCGCCGCCCCACCCATCGGCCCCCTGCGCCTGCGCCCACCGCAACCCCCCACCCCCTGGGAGGGCGTACGCGAGGCGACCGAGTACCCCGCCGGCCCCGCACAGCGAGGCGCGGACGGCCGCGGCGGCTGGGAGACATCCGAGGACTGCCTGTACCTGAACGTATGGACGCCCGAACTGGCCGGCAGGCGACCGGTGTTGGTATGGATCTACGGCGGCGGCTTCGAACTGGGCACGGCCTCCCCGCCGACGACGGACGGCGCAGCCCTCTCCCGCCTGACCGGCGCGGTGGTGGTGGCCCCCAACTACCGCGTAGGAGCGCTGGGTTGGCTGAACCCGGCAGGCCCGGACGCGAACGAGTGGCGGGACAGCGCCAACCTGGGCCTCCAGGACCAGACCGCCGCACTGCACTGGATCCACGCCAACATCGCCTCGTTCGGCGGCGATCCGGACAACATCACCGTCGCCGGCCACTCGGCGGGAGCCTTCTCGATCGGCGCCCTGCTGACCCACCCCGCCGCCCGGGGCACTTTCCACAAGGCGATCCTGCACAGCGGCAGCATCGGCCGCCTCTACCCACCCGACCTCTCGTCCTCCATCACGGAGGACCTCATGACGCAGGTCGGCGCCAAGACGATGACCGAACTTCAGTCGGCCCCTCTCACGCGCATCATCGAGGCCCAACACACGGTGATCGACCAGGACTTCGGCGCCCGCAACCTCCCCGGCGGCCGAGCGTGGGGTTTGGTCCACGACGGAACGGTGATCGTCGAGGACCCCGCCAAGGCCATCGCGGCAGGCGCAGCGACCCACATCCCCCTCCTGATCGGCGCCAACCGGGACGAGTTCCGCACCTTCCAGTACCTCTACGCCAGCGAGCACTACCGCCACCCGAAAGACGAACAGGCCCTCCTGTCCGAGATGGAACGGGCAGGCGTACAACACCCGCGAGACCTGCTGGAGGCATACCGCAACCACGAAGCACCGCACGCGCCGAACGACCGGTCCAACGACCGGTCCAACGACCGGTCCAACGACCGGTCCAACGACCGGTCCAACGACCGGTCCAACGACATGTCCAGCGCCCCGTCCAATGACGAGTCCGCCGAACTGTCCGATCTACGAACCCGCTTCCTCTCCGACGCCGTCTACCGCCGCCGGGCAACGCACCTGGCCGAACTCCAGACCAAGGCCGGCGGCACCGCCCACACCTACCTCTTCTCCGCCGAACCCCTGGGCCCCCACTACGGCGCCTTCCACGGCTGCGAACGCTTCTACGCCTTCGACCAACTCGCCCTCCTGGACATCGACACCCCGGAGCAACGCGCCGCCCGAGACACCCTGATCGCCGCGTGGACGGGGTTCCTCACGGACGGCGACCCCGGCTGGCCCGCGTACGACGTGGCCGATCCCGACGGCACCCGCGCCCGGCAGATCGGCGGGGAGCCGCCCTTCGTGGACGAACCACCGGCGTATGTGTCGCTTTGGTGGCATCCCGCGCGGTGAGCGAGGGGACGCCGAAGAGCCGCGGGATCAGCGCAGTCCGGCGAAGAGATCGTTCTCGGGCAGGGCCGCGCCGGTGGCGTCCTGAACACGGACGAAGGTCTCCACGCCCATCAGCTCGCCGAACCTCTCCTTGCCCATCTTGAGGAAGAAGATGTTGTCGCCCTGACTGGCGTGCGCGGCCAGCGAGTCGAACTTCTGGTCGCTGAACGCGGTGGCGTCCACCCAGGTGGTGATCTCGTCGTCGGGGAGGCCCATCTTGGCCATCTCGGCGACCTCGGCGGGATCCGGCTCCGGCATGTCCGGATGGAACTCGCGGATGATCTCGCCGAACCGCCGCATCGTCGAGCGGGGCATCGTGGTCCAGTACACCTTCGGTGTCGGCGCGGTCGTGTCCAGCGCCGTCATCTCCAGCGCCGCCATCGTGATGCGGTGGGCCTGGATGTGGTCGGGGTGCCCGTAGAAGCCGTTCTCGTCATAGGTGACGACCACATCGGGCCGGTAATGCCGCATGAGCTCCGCGAGCCGACCCGCGCCTTCTTCCACGGGGGTCTGCCAGAAGGATCCGGGGGCGTCGTTGCTCGGCCAGCCCATCATCCCGGAGTCGGCGTAGTCCAACATCTCCAGATCGCTGATCTTCAAGACGTCACAGCTCGCCTCCAGCTCCTGCCGACGCATCAGCGCGACAGCCGCCGGATCGTGCCCGGGATCCCCCGGCTTGACACCCCCTGGTCCATCACCGCAACCACCGTCGGTACAGGTCACGAGAACCGTACGGATGCCTTCCGCCGCATACCGCGCGAGCACCCCTCCGGTGCTGGTCGCTTCGTCGTCGGGGTGAGCGTGTACCGCCATGAGCGTCAAGGGCCGGTCAGTCATGAAAACAGTCCTCCTGCAGAAGTACGTCTTGGTCCACGCGGCGGGACCGGCGTACCGCTACGGCGCCGGTCCCTCGCCCGATGCAACCGCACCGACCGGACCGCCTGTTCCCGACGCAGCCCAAAGCAAAGAAGCCCTGACCCACGTTTCCGTGAATCAGGGCTACTTCGTAGTGCCCGGTGAGGCACTGGCGGAGGATACGAGATTCGAACTCGTGAGGGGTTGCCCCCAACACGCTTTCCAAGCGTGCGCCCTAGGCCACTAGGCGAATCCTCCGCGGCAAACAATACAAGACGTTGAGGAGTGCTCGCGAACTCGTTCCCCCCGCTCAGATCCTGTAGCCTGTGCGGAGCCCCTCACGCGGCGCTATCTGACTGAACTCCCCCAGGGCCGGAAGGCAGCAAGGGTAGGTTGGCTCTGGCGGGTGCGTGGGGGGCGCTTGCGTTTCCGGGGTCGGGACCGCCCCTGTGGATCTTGTGGACGGCCCCCGTTGTCAGTGGGCGCCTATAACCTCGTACGCGTGTCGTCTCTCGCGCTCTACCGCCGTTACCGCCCGGAGTCGTTCGCCGAGGTCATCGGGCAGGAACATGTCACCGACCCGTTGCAGCAGGCGCTGCGGAACAACCGGGTCAATCACGCGTACCTGTTCAGCGGGCCGCGAGGCTGCGGCAAGACCACGAGCGCGCGCATCCTGGCCCGTTGTCTGAACTGCGAGAAGGGACCCACACCCACCCCCTGTGGCGAGTGCCTGTCCTGCACGGACCTCGCGCGCAACGGACCGGGTTCCATCGACGTCATCGAGATCGACGCCGCGTCGCACGGTGGTGTGGACGACGCCCGTGAGCTGCGCGAGAAGGCGTTCTTCGGCCCCGCGAGCAGCCGCTACAAGATCTACATCATCGACGAGGCCCACATGGTCACGTCGGCCGGCTTCAACGCCCTTCTCAAGGTCGTCGAAGAGCCGCCGGAGCACCTCAAGTTCATCTTCGCGACCACCGAGCCCGAGAAGGTCATCGGGACGATCCGGTCACGCACCCACCACTACCCCTTCCGGCTCGTGCCGCCCAGCACCCTGCGCGAGTACCTGGGCCAGGTCTGCGGGCAGGAGAACATCCCGGTCGAGGACGGCGTCCTGCCCCTCGTCGTGCGCGCCGGCGCCGGTTCCGTGCGTGACTCCATGTCCGTCATGGACCAGTTGCTCGCGGGGGCGAGCACCGACGGTGTGACATACGCCATGGCGACCTCGCTGCTCGGCTACACCGACGCCTCACTCCTCGACTCCGTCGTCGAGGCCTTCGCCACCGGTGACGGCGCCGCCGCCTTCGAGGTCGTCGACCGCATCATCGACGGCGGCAACGACCCGCGCCGCTTCGTCGCCGACCTGCTGGAGCGCCTCCGCGACCTGGTGATCCTCGCCGCCGTCCCGGACGCCCTCGACAAAGGCCTCATCGACGCCCCCACCGACGTGCTGGAACGTATGCAGGCCCAGGCCGGCACCTTCGGCGCCGCCGAACTCAGCCGCGCCGCCGACCTCGTCAACACCGGCCTGACCGAGATGCGCGGCACCACCTCCCCCCGCCTCCAACTCGAGCTCATCTGCGCCCGAGTGATGCTCCCCGCCGCCTACGGCGACGAACAGTCGGTCATGGCCCGCCTCGACCGGCTGGAACGGGGCGTCAACTTCGCGGGTGGTGGCGGTGCGCCTGCCATGGGCTACGTCCCCGGACCCGAAGCCCACTCCCAGGCGCAGGCGCAGGCGCACGTTCAGGTCCAGGCTCCCGCCCACAATGTCGCCGCCGCCCCTGTCCCACCGGGCGGTGGCGCCGCCGCCGCGCGGGCAGCGGTACGAGGTCCAGGGGCGCCCGGCACCACCCCGGCCCCCTTCGCCGCTACGACCCCGCCGCCCGCGATGCCGGCGGAGCAACCCCCCGCACCCGCCGCCTACGTCCAGCCCACCCCGGCACCCCAACAGCCGCAGCCCCAACCCCAGGCACAAGCTCCGGCCCCCGCTCCCGCCCCCGGCGCCTGGCCCACCGCCACCGCCGCAGGCAGCGGTCGCCGCCCAGGCGGCTGGCCCACAGCGGCCCCGGCAGGCGCCGGACAACCCCCGGCCCCCGCCCCCCAGACCGC
>Ga0307515_10000927_pt1 | contig 67260 bp, 43 predicted proteins | sample 17_EM_MG_FD_194513 | JGI IMG/M metagenome (GOLD analysis project Ga0307515, IMG submission 194513) | Populus trichocarpa ectomycorrhiza microbial communities from riparian zone in the Pacific Northwest, United States - 17_EM | ecosystem: Host-associated > Plants > Roots > Unclassified | place... | reverse complement strand
AACCATATTTAACAGTAAAACCAAATTTTTATTAATTTTACAGCTGCTTAAGTGTAATATAATAAATTTGTTACAGTATTTAATATTGTATTGACAGTTTTGATTAGGCAACATTTCGTGAAAACATATCTGCTACCGATTACCCGACGGTGCACCATAACCACTCCCGCTTTTAACGGTATGCCAAAATCGGGTGAGCCATCTTTATAAACAACCCGGGATCTGCACCAAACGGCGGGATACAATTATCTATAACCGGCTTCTTTCATCCTTTGATGCATTATCATCTTTCCGTTGAGTTTTGCTTTTTGAGCCAAATGTGCGATAATAGGTAAGCTTGACCAAGGGAAAACTCCTTGATTCGCCATTGTAGCGTACATATACCTGCGAATTAAAAGCGTCGCGGGTAAGGTTGCCGATATAAGCGTAATAGCTTGCCGACGACAACAAATCGGTAACAGATAGCTGGAAACTGCCTTTATTATTATTCAGTTCCTTTTTTATCCCAAGGTTGAGCATCCCGTTTCCGTTGCTTCTTGAGGTAGCGTAATATGCCGGCGAATAGGCGTAACCCGAAAGCTCGACAGAAACGTTTTTGGGTAGCTTAAATGTTTCGGTAAAATCAACCGACCCGGCAAAGTATGATTTGATAAAAGTTTGCGGCGTATAGTCAACTTTGTATTGCCGCCAGCCGCCCGTAAAACCATAGCGTCCCTCCCACCAGGTTGTTATTTTTACCGGGATGCTTGTTTGCAGGGTGATGTTATTTTGGTAAGGTGCATTTTGCGGCGCCAGGTACACAAGCCCTTCAGACGGCCCGGTAGCAATCTGGGTTTGCAATATCACATCCTTATCGCGACTGAATAAAATAGAGAACACATAATCGTTATAATTGTAAGCAAGTTTAAGGTTATCGGTAATGGTAGGCTTTAAAGCAGGGTTGCCGGTAAAAACAGATATCGGATCATTATAAGTTACATATGAAGCCAGATCGCTGTATGAGGGGCGGCTGACACGTTTGGTATAGGATAACTGCAATTCGGAATGATCATTAAGTTTCCTCGTAAAAAATACGCTTGGGAACAACTTTTTTAATTTCCGGTCAATATCATATTGCGCATTGCTGGCCTTTTCGGTGCTATTGTGCGAGTACTCATAGCGTGCACCTATAACCAGGCTGGTTGCGGTATCTAATTTTGCATTCAGGGTTGCATATCCCGCGCCAATCACCTCTTTGGTAACCAGGTTGTTGGATACCCCTACACTGCTTAGTACCCATTGGCCGTTTTGCATATTTTCAATTCCCGATGCGCTGCTGCTGCGTGTAAACGTCCCTTTAGCACCTGCTTCAAATTTCAGGTTTGGGCTAATTTGTTTTGAATAATCTGCTTTTAGTACCCATACTTTTATTGCGGTATTGGCCAGGTCGCGCTGGCGGGGGGCGTACAGGCTGTTGCCGGCGCCGGCCATGTTGCCATAATTATCAACAAAGGAGCTTTCAACATTAGTTTGCCCCTTGCTTTTATAGTAAATATAATCTGCATCAAAATTGATTTTTTCGCCTTTGCTTAGTTCCTGTCCCAGGTTAATACTGCCAATGATATTGTAAGTACGGTTAATACCATCAATGTAAGAATTGAACAGCAAAACTGAATCGGGCTTAAGGGCATAGTTCCCATGGTTGTAATTATTGTTGTGGTCTTTACCTGCCGAGAAATAAACACTGCCGCCAATAGTTGTTTTTTGTCCCGGCCGGATATCGGCGCCAATTTCGCCACTATGGTAATTAGATATGGGCTTGCCAAGGCCAGTGTACTGGAATGCAGCTTGCCCGCCTATGGCAGGTACATTTTCTGTTCCACCGGCAAATAACTCACCATAACCGCGATTGCGGGCATAAGAATAAGAGCCATGCAGGCCCACGTTACCTGTACTATGGTTTATGGAGATATTTGCCGATCCCTTTTCGCCCCGGCCATATCCCGCCGTTACTGTAGCAGATCCGTTTGTACCCTGCTGTTTATTTTTTTTGGTGACGATGTTAATAAGCCCCGCATTGCCGTCAGCATCATATTTAGCGGGCGGGGTGTTTAACAATTCTATTTTTTCAATATCATCGGCGCTTATACCATTAAGTAAAGCAAGTACCTGCGGCATCGACATCCGCATTAGCTTACCATCCAGCATAACCATTACTCCTCCCTTTCCGTTTAGCGTGATATTGGTGTTTTGAGGGTTGATGATTATGCCCGGTGAGCGCTGCAACACTTGTAACACCGAACTGCCTTTTGTTAAAATACTGCTTTGTACATTTACTACCATGCCGCCTGGCTCCTGCTGCACCAAAGGTTTATTGGCCACGATGGTAACCTCATTTAATTGTTTGGAGGCCGCTTTTAGCCCAATAATACCAAAGCTTTTCGATGGCTTTGCGCCGGTAAGCACAAATACGGGCGACGACCAAGTTTCATGAGTGATATCACTTACTTTGACAATGTACCGGCCCTGGCTAACAGGTTCAAACCTGAAAGCACCTTTATCATCGGTAAGCGCCGATTTTATCAGCGCGTTATCGGTACTATCCAATAATATTACCGTTGCAAATGAAACAGGTTGCCCGGTGGCATCCACAAATTTTCCTGATACCTGGGCAAACGATACCTGGCAAAAAACCGATAGGAAGCTGATAAGTAAGTATTTCATAGGCCAGTTGTGATGGTTGTATAACCAAAGGAATACAAACCCAGCACGACACAAAAAACCGATTGACCAGCGTACCACCCCAATTGACGAAATACATTAAAAGCGCCGAAGTTGTTAAAACAGCCCACTTTTATTATAATTTACCGGTTATACACCAACAGGTGCATTTGGTCAATTAATTAAGACCGTTGAGATTGTGGCCATTAAAAAATAATTCAATTAGCTGTATCTTTAGCTTATGCCTCAAATTCAATCCAAACAAAACTGGCTTATCAGGTATAAATTGTACCATCTTCCTTTTTGGTTTTTATACAATTACCTATGGTGGGTATTTTCACAGGGCGACCCTATTGGCGTGGCGCGCAGCATCTTTTTCTCTCCCTACACGGTAAAGTTTAGTTTTTACCTGGTATTCCAGGCTTTGGCGGCGTATTTTAACCTGTATTTCCTGATGCCACGTTACATGGAAAAGGGCAAATTTGCGCAATACATAACTTACGAGTTATTAACAATCATCATCGCTGCCATGCTTATTGTTCCGGGTTATTTTTTAAGCGCCATCCTATCGGGTAAAACAATGGATGATTTATATGGTAGTGGGCCCCATAACTTTTTCACTCTTTTCCTGGCCAATCCGCTGCCATCAATTGTGGCCAGCAGCACCCTTGCCATGAGTATTAAGCTTACTAAAACCTGGGCACAAACGCAAAAAAGGCAGCAAATACTTGAAAAAGAGAAATTAGAAACTGAGCTTAAATTTTTAAAATACCAGTTTAACCCCCACTTTTTGTTTAACAGCATCAATTCCATATTTTTTCTGATCCACAAAAACCCTAATATGGCATCAGCTTCGCTGGCCAAGTTCTCTGAATTATTGCGGCACCAGCTTTATGAGTGTAACGATCAGCAAATTCCCCTTCAAAAAGAAATAGCCTATCTTGAAAATTTTATAGAACTGGAAAAGCTGAGGCATGATACCGAAGTTGAAGCCGATATCCGGCTAACAGCTCCGCTTTCCGGCCGCCTGGGTATTGCCCCTTTTATTTTGATGACTTTTGTAGAAAATGCATTCAAGCACGTATCGGCCCATGTAAACGGCAGTAATTGGATCAGCATAAAACTTGAACTGCGAGGGCAGCGGCTTAGCCTGTTTGTAAGCAACAGTACAGCCGGTGGCGAGGCTAACCAGGCGGTAAAATATGGCGGTATAGGGCTGGCCAACGTTAAACGAAGGCTCGATTTGATGTACCCCGGCATTTATGAATTGGATATTGACAGCCAGCCCGATATATTTACAGTAAAACTACAGCTAACACTTGCAGTGCTCGAAATATCACCAACAATGCAAATGGCTTAATATGAATATCAATTGTATAATTGTTGACGATGAGCCATTAGCCCGTGAAGGGCTTGGAAACTACGTGCGCGAGGTGGATTTTTTACAATTGGCAGGCACCTGCGAGAACCCGCTTGAGCTTATGAAACTGCTTGACCGGCAACCTGCCGATCTGATTTTCCTGGATATCCAGATGCCTAAAATGAACGGGATAGAGTTTTTGAAGATTATGCAAAAACCACCCATGGTGGTTATTACTACCGCCTACCCCACCTATGCGCTGGAAAGCTTCCAGTTGGATGTGTTGGATTACCTCCTTAAGCCCATCACCTTCGAGCGCTTTTTTAAAGCAGCCAGCAAAGCCCACGATTATCACCGGCTACTCACCAAACCAACATCAGCAGATATTGACAGGTTCGAAAAACAGGATGATTACTTTTTTATTAAATGTGGCAGCAAATATGAAAAAGTACCGCTGGATGAGATCCTTTATGTAGAGGGCATGCAAAACTATGTGAACATATTTACACTGAAAGGCAAATATATAACCATGCTTTCCCTTAAAAACCTGGAGGAAAACCTGGCCGGCAAGGCCTTTATCAGGGTGCACAAATCATACATCGTAGCTATTAACAAAATTGATGGGATTGAAGGCAATGAGATATTTATCCAAACCAGCAAAATCCCTATCAGCCGCAATTACAGGGAGCAGGTTATAGGCCGGGTGGTCACCAACAGGCTTTGGGATAAAAAATAGCCACAAATTAGTGCAACCTTGCATGGACGGCAAAGTGCAGCTATTAAAAAACGACTGTCCAATTTGTGAAGTCATGCCCGACAATATCCAGTCCCAAACAATTAACAATTTTTAACAATCATATTTTGTTAATATTGCCGTTATCTGTCATATCCTCATTCCTTATGTCATCACATACCTGCAAAACCCTGAAATTCCTTTTTATTGCCTGTTTTTTATTCATAGCCAGGCCATCATCGGCACAAACCAGCTATCATAACATCATATTCACTATCGACTCATTAACTGAGGTTGGTTTGCCAAAATCGGCATTAATAGAGGTTGATAAGCTTGATGCCCTGGCGCGCAAAGAAAATAATGTGCCGCAAATGGTGCGCGCGGTTATTTACCATGCAAAGTTCCAAACTTATTTGCAGGAAGATGCGCTTGTGAGTGTTATTACCACATTAAAGGCCGATATCGGCCGGTCCTCCTATCCTGCTAAACCGATTTTACAGTCGTTTTTGGCCGACATGTATTGGAATTACTACCAGCAAAACCGGTACAAATTTGCCGGCAGGAGCAAATTAAAAGTTCCAGACATCGATTTCAGGAAATGGGACCTGGCAACTATTATTGATGAAACCACAAACCTTTACCAGCTATCGTTGCAGGACGCTGATAAGGAACAAAACACGCCGCTTGATATTTTAGACGGAATCTTGCAAGGCGATAAAAACACCCGTTTTTTAAGGCCCACCTTATACGACCTGCTTTTGCACCGGGCTTTTGATTATTTCCTGGCCGGCGAACCAGCACTTATCAAACCAAAAATGCCGTTTTCAATAAATGATCCGCGTTTTTTTGGCGATAGTAAAACGTTTACCGGCGTGGTTATAAAAACTACCGATTCTGCATCTACCATCTATCACGGCATCCGCCTGCTACAACAGGGCACAGCCTTTCATCTGCAAAAAAACAACAGGCAGGCACTGGCCGATCTTGATATGAAAAGGCTTACTTTCTTATACGACAAGGCCACGCTGAGCAATAAAAACAGCTTGTATATTGCCGCGCTTAAAACCATTGCTGCCGATACATCGGGCGGCGTTATTTGTGCCGATGCGCTGGATGCTATTGGTAATTATTATGCCGATAACGATAGCCTGACCACAGCTATGGTTTATCTGCAAAAGGCAATGGCCGATTACCCCAAAAGCCCCGGCGCACAACGCGCAGGCAACAAGATAAACGAAATCACACAAAGAGAACTGCAAGTTAATTTTGAGGATGTGAACTCGCCGGGTATACCTATCCTGGCAGGTTTAAAATACCGCAATATTAACAAGGCGCGCTATCGTATTTATAAGGTGACAGATGCACAGCTAACTTACATCGAAACGCGGTACGAAAATTATGGTCATATTGGGACCGGTAAAAAAACGAAGGCTTTTATTAAAACATTAAAAGCATTACAGGACCAACAACTAAACCTGCCCATAACCACCGATTTAAAGGAACACAACACTGAGTTTAAAATTGACCCGCTAAAGCCAGGTAAATATCTTTTATTAGCAAATCAGCAAAGTACCGAAGATAGCCTTATCCAGTTAGGCACGTTTAAAGTAAGCGGGCTGGCCTATATTATAAGGACGAGGCCCGACAGGAAACGCGAGATAAAGGTAACCAACCGCGAAACAGGTGATATGCTGGCAGGGGCAACCGTAAACATTACTTATAGCCGGGAGAATTATGGGAATACCAAAAAGAAGCCGGTAATTATCACGGGAGTAACGGATAATAACGGCTCGTTCATTTTCGATTCTAAAGGTAATCAATACTCAGTGTCGATAAACTACCGGGGCGACCGGTTAACTGACGACGAAAAGGATGAGCCGTACTCGTCACAGCCTATATTAAATAGCGCGCCGGTTATCAGGACCATATTTTATACCGACAGGCAAATCTATCGCCCCGGACAAACCATCTACTTTAAAGCCCTGCAACTGCAAAGCATAAACGGAAAAAGCAGTATCATTCCCCGGGCGAACCTGGATATTACATTACGCGACCAGAACAATAAACAATTGGGCAATACTCAATTACAAACCAACGACTTTGGAACCGCGGCTTTCTCTTTTATAATTCCTCAAAGCGTGCTGAATGGCTGGCTAACCTTATCTACAGCTAACGGCCAGGTAACCGTTAATGTGGAAGAATATAAACGGCCTACTTTTAAAGTTGACTTTGAACCTTTTACCCAAACCTATAAACTTGGTGACAGCATTTTGGTTAAGGGCAAAGTAAATGCATTTTCGGGCTACGGATTATCAGGTGCCAGGGTGGCTTATACCGTAACAAGGATGCCACCAATTCGGCCATATGCCAATGCCTCGTATGGTAGTAAAAGATTTGCATACTATAGTGATAATCAGCAAGCAATAATTGCAATTGATACTATTAAAACTGACGAACAGGGCAATTTCAAATTCAGATTCCTGGCTAATGCACCGAACAATGAAAATAAAGGCCAAACCTGTCGGTTTAGCATACAGGCCACCGTTACCGATGCCAACAGCGAAACGCATTTTGCTACCAATGACATCACCATCAGCGATAATCCGATCCGGTTGGAAGCAGATGTGCCCGAAAAAGCTATTGACAGCCAGCACGCCAACGCCGCTTTAACCATTTTTAATGGCAACGATGAAAAGCAAAACGGCACGGCCAATATAAAAGTATACGCCTTAAAGGGGCCGGACGCTTTTTTCAAAAACAGGCTGTGGGATGTACCCGATCAATGGCTGATGAATAAAGCCGATTACAAAAAATATTTCCCCAACTTTGCTTATAACCACCAGGACGAGTACCCCAACTGGCAGCGACAGGAAAAAACCGCGGATCAGGACATCGACATACAAAAGAGCGGCAACAATATCGATCTGAACAAACTCCTTAAATCAACAGGCGGCGTATATGCACTGGTTATCAGCGCCAAAATCCAAAACGGCGATACGGCGTCGGTAACCAAATACGTTAATTACATTGCGGATAAAGTGCCGGTACAGCAGCATGCAGATTGGGTAATAGCGCAAGCCACATCGGTAAAGGCCAATGAGCCGGCAAATTTTTATATTGGACTTGGCAAGGCCTGCAAGGTGCTTTTTGAAACCTATGACGGCCCCAAATTGCTATCATCGCAACTATTACAGCTACGCGAAGGCGCGCCGCAAAAAATCAGCGTTCCTATACTACCTACAAGCAAAAATATGTTTGCGGTACAATTTGAATTGGTAAACGGCAACAGGCATTATCACTATTACCAGCGCATTATAGTAAAAGACACTGTTAAACCGTTAAACATCCGTTTTTTAACCATGCGCGACAAGCTGCAACCCGGCGAAAAAGAACAATGGAAATTACAGATTGACGGCGGCGACAATAAACAAACATCCGAGCTTTTAGCTGCTTTATATGACGCCTCGCTGGATGACGTTAGGCGGCCGCTCAGTTGGCAAACAGACTTTACCGAATACCAGTATATGGCCCCTTATTTTGAATGGGAAACCCCGGCTTTATCTGACAATGCCAATACTACCGGCGATGAGTCCTACCAATCATCTTACGATGGCACGGAGCGAACTTATGAATCTATAGATGATTTAGGTTTTAATAATTACGATGGCAACGATAATTCTTTTTACCGCGATTACAACGAAGGCATTGCGCCAAATAAAAAGAATGCCTTGAGCAATAAACAAATCGAAGCCCGGTATATCGGCAACGCCCGGCTTGTTAAAGGCGGATATGACGTAATAGGAAAAGTTGTCTGGAGAGGAAGCGTGGTTTCAGGGATAAAAATCAGCATCAATAATTCAAAAATCAGCACAACGACAAATACATACGGGTATTTCAGGATCAAAGTACCTGCCGGTTCTACCTTAACCTTCAGCGGCAAGGGATATGTGACCCGGAAAATACGGCCTGTAAAAGGTATCAAATTAATTGTGATGATGGAAATCATCTGGAATATACGCAAAGAATATAATATTGGCTATCCGGGCGTTAAAAGCCAGAAAGGTGACCCGAACGAGGAAATCAGGATAGATGAGCCGGTTGGCAATGCAGATGTTAGCCAGCTCGTGGAAGAAAAAACGTCATATTTTGCTGCGGTACCAAACAACTACAACGCAAATCACTATTCGTATAATAATGGCGTAAAGGCTGATAAAGCTATCTTACGCGAAATACAAGCCAAACCTGGTCAAAAATTCGACAAGGAACTTCTTGTCGGCCATGCGAGAGAAATTGGCACACCACCAATAGTTACACGCAAAAACTTTAATGAAACTGCCTTCTTTTACCCCCAATTGCATACTGACGATAGCGGACGGGTGCTGATTGATTTTACCGTCCCCGAATCATTAACCCGCTGGAAGTTCAGGGGCTTCGCGCACAATAAAGATCTTCAAAGCGGCTACATTGAACAAGAGGTTATCACCCAGAAAAAAATGATGATCAGTGCCAATATGCCGCGCTTTTTGCGCGAGGGCGATACATTGGTGGTTTCGGCACGGGTTGTGAACCTGTCAAACCAACGCCTGAAAGGGCAAGCTAAACTGGAATTTACCAATGCGGTTACCTTACAGCCCGCAGCGCTGTTTGGCAAATCAAAATATGCAGAACAGCCTTTCGAGCTGGATAGCACATCAACCGGGGCCGTATCTTTTAAACTGGTTATCCCCGCCGCTTTGGAGGCCCTCACCTATCGGTTAACAGCCTCGGCCGGCGATTATACCGATGGTGAAGAAAACACTTTGCCTGTGCTCCCCAACAGCATGCTGGTTACCGAAACCATGCCGATGATGGTGCGTCCCGGCCAAACAAAAAACTTTACGTTTGATAAACTGGTTAGTCAAAGCAGCAATACGCTGATCAATAAAACCTTAACATTGGAGTACACCCAAAACCCCGCCTGGACGGCCGTGCAGGCACTGCCCTATCTCATGGAATTTCCTTACGAATGCTCGGAACAAATTTTTAGCCGGTTTTATGCCAATAGCTTCGCGCTGAATATCGTGAACCACTACCCGCAGATAAAAAAGGTATTTCAACAGTGGAAAACGGCAGATTCAAAAGCACTGTTATCCAACCTCGAAAAAAATCCGGAACTGAAATCGGTATTGCTGGAAGAAACCCCATGGCTACAGGATGCCGGTGGCGAAACCGAGCAGAAAAAACGCATCGCCCTCCTCTTCGACCTTAATAAAATGAGCTACGAACTAAGCGCCAACTTAAACAAACTAAAACAAAAACAATTGCCCAACGGCGGCTTCCCCTGGTTTGGGGGCGATTTTTCTGACAGGTATATCACCCAGCATATTCTGGCAGGCATAGGCCAGCTCGTTAAACTTAACATTGCGGATAAAAACAACTCAACGTTGGCGCAGATAAGCACCAACGCTTCCAGGTATATTGATAATGAAATTAAAGCGGATGAGGCTGTCGCAAAAAAGCACATCAAAAATTATATAGCACGGGATGTCAATTCTACCGAAATTCATGCCTGGTATGTATTTAGCTACTTTAAAAACCGTGAAACAGATAAAGAGCTAAATACAATCAAGGCCAATTACCTGGCCCGTGCAAGCCGGCAGTGGGTACAACGCACGGAATTTGAAAAGGCGATGATTGCACTTACCTTATATCGTTTCGATAAAAAGGAAACAGCAGCAGAGATCATTAAATCGTTACTGGAAACCGCTCAGCAATCAGATGAATTGGGCATGTATTGGGCTAATAACAAGGCGGGATATTACTGGTACCAGTCGTCGGTTGAAACGCAATCGCTGATGATCGAGTTATTCGCCGAGGCAGGTAATAATGCAAAAGCAATAGAGGAAATGAAGATCTGGTTATTGCGCAACAAGCAAACCAACAACTGGCGCACTACCAAAGCTACGGCAGCAGCCTGCTACGCGCTACTGATTAAAGGCGACAACATACTTGCCGACACCACCCAAGTCAACATCAGCTTAAATAACAAACCGCTGGCCGGTTTAAAGCCCGGCATTAAAGCCGAAGCAGGCACCGGCTATATAAAAACCACCTGGGTTGATGAGCAGGTAAAACCTGCGCTTGGCCATGTGCAGGTAAGTAACAGCAGCAAAACCATTAACTGGGGGGCTATGTACTGGCAGTATACCGAGAAACTGGATAAAATTACCCCATCCAACACCAACGTTCAGTTGGAGCGCAAGTACTTTATCCAAAAACAAACTGATGCCGGGCCAATACTTACTGCGGTTGATGCCGCTCACCAGCCTAAAACCGGTGATGTACTAAAAGTGGTAGTTTACCTTAAAGCCGACCGTGATTTTGACTACGTGCAGCTTAAAGACATGCGCCCGGCCGGTACCGAGCCGATGGAAACCCTATCGGCCTATAAATACCAGGATGGCTTGTACTATTACCAGGTAAGTAAGGATGTGGCTACCAACTTTTTTATCAGCGTACTAAAAAAAGGAAACTATGTATTTGAATATACACTGCGTGTAGTACAACCAGGCAATTACGCAACCGGCGTTACCAGCCTGCAAAGCATGTATGCACCTGAATTTAATACCCATAGCGAAGGCCGCAGGATAGAATTTAAACCGTAAAGAAAATTATACGGGTTTTGGCACGGAATTGGTACGAGTTGAACCATGCAAATAGTACACATCAATACCGAAAAAACAGTTAAACACATCAAAAATTCAATTGTTGATCTGTTTACCAGGGAGGTAATAACCCTTAAGGCTATTCACAAACAATTGCTGGGCACTAAACAAGCTAACAACCCGCAATTTACAGGCTTTATTGCCTGATCATCATATATCACCTACCTATGAAAAAAAGCTTCTTTTTTAAGAAGCTTTTTTTGTTTCAGGGGGATTTTTACGAATCCAGACTTGCGAAGTTTTAAAAACTTCGCAAGTCTTTCGCCGGATGTCATCCGCGGGATTTTTGGCTTCTATCCGATATCCTGTATCTTTTCACACCCACCTGTACAGCAAAATAATATACACTTCCGGTTATTATCGCCAGCCGCCACCCAACGCACGGTATAAATTTACCACCGCCTGCAATTCCTGCAGCCTGTCGTTAACACCGCTTAATTGGGCCGCCAACAGGTTTTGTTCGGATGTTAGCACATCGGTATAGTTAGTGGCCGAGCTGTACCGTAATAGCTCCTGTGTATAGTCAACCGATTTTTGCAAAGCGGCAATTTGTTTACTGCGGGCGTCCTGTTTTTCAAGTGCTGTTTGGTGAGCATATAACGCATTTGAAACCTCCTGCCCTGCCACCAGTAAAGTTTTCTGAAAGCTGTTTAACGCTTCCTGCTGCTGGGCCTGCGCTGTACGCAAACGGGCTTTATTCAGGCCCTGGTTAAAAATGGGTTGTGTTAACCCGGCGGCAATATTGTAAAATATGGAATTGACAAAAAAGTCTTTCAGTTGCAAGGTAGATAAACCTCCTGAGGCCGTGATGGTAAACGATGGATAAAAATACGTTTTAGCCACGTTGGTATTTTCGAACGCGGCGCGGAAAGCGTATTCGCTTTGCTGCACGTCCGGGCGGTTAGTGAGCAATTGTGTTGGGATACCGGCCTGTAATTCGGTGGCCATATTTTGGGTGACCAAACTGCCGCGGTTAACCGGGCCTGGCGGCCTTGACAACAGGATATCCAAAGCATTTTCGGTTTCGCGGATACTGCGCTTTAAATCGGGAATGGAAACCTCGGCAGCATACCGGTTGGCTTCGCTTTGCACTACGGCCGCGCCGGTTACCACTGCTCCGGCCTTAAGCTCCTTCATGGTCTCCACATCTTTAATGCGGTTTTTAAGCGTTTGCAACGTAATTTCCAGTTGTTTATCCAAAGCCAGCAGGGTAAAATAGTTGTTGGCTATATCGGCAATCAACTGCGTTTGCACGGCACGCTTAGCGGCGTCAGTTTGTAAAAAACCCGCCAATGCGGCGCGTTTGGTGCTGCTTAGTTTACCCCAAACATCGGCCTCCCATGAGCTTGTTAAGCCCGCCTGATAATTAGTGGTTAAGGTGTTAACAATGGTACCGGCCGGATAATTTAAACCTGCCAATGACTGTTTTGACCGGGTTATACCGACATTACCGCTTAATGATGGATAAAACGCGGCCTTGCTTTGCTGCAATGTTGCCTGCGCCTCCAATATCCGCTGAACTGCGGTTTTAAGGTCGAGGTTATTATTCAGTCCTTCCTGTATCAGTGATTTAAGTATGGTATCAGCAAAAAGTTTTTGCCAGGGCATTGCCGATATGGTAGTAGTATCATTAGTTTGCCCATCGCGGTAAAGCCCCGTTGTACCTATATCCGGCCGGTTATACGTTTTGGTTACTTTACACGATAGTATAACGCCAAATAATAGCGTAAAGGGCAATATATATTTAAAACTCCGTCTGTTCATTTTATATCTTTTACTAAATTAACGGGCAGGCACTACTTCTGCCTCATCGTCTTCATCCTCGGGCCTGCGTTTGCGGCCAACCTTTTCCTGCAGGGATTGGAAAATGATAAATAGTATAGGGATCACAAACACCCCAAATACCGTCCCCACAAACATCCCACCTACCGCGCCCGTACCTATGGATTTGTTGCCATTTGCGCCAGCCCCGGTCGAAAACATCAATGGCATTATACCGAATATAAAGGCGAAGGAGGTCATCAGGATGGGACGTAAACGGGCCTCGGCACCTGCGATGGCAGCGGGTATTAAATCCATACCTGCCCGGCGGCGTTCTAAAGCAAATTCAACAATCAGGATAGCGTTTTTAGCCAGCAAACCAATAAGCATGATCAGCGAAATCTGCAGGTAAATATTACTGCCAACATCAAAAATCCAGGCAAACAGGTACGTACCCGCTAAACCTACAGGCAGCGACAGTAATACCGCGAATGGCAGGATATAGCTTTCATATTGCGCGCTCAGTAAAAAGTACACAAACACCAGGCAAAGCATAAATATGTAAGCCGATTGTGTGCCGGTGCTCAATTCTTCGCGGGTAAGGCCCGAAAATTCAAAATCGTATCCGGCTGGCAGGGTTTGTTTGGCAACTTCTTTGATGGCCTGTATGGCGTTACCTGTACTATACCCCGGGTTTGGAGAACCGGAAACAGATATTGCCGTAAAAAGATTGAACCTCGAAATAGACTCGGGACCAAACACCCTTTTCAAGGTAATAAATGATGTAATTGGCGCCATAGCCCCGGCGCTGTTACGTACAAATATTTTACTCAAGCCTATTTCATTGGCGCGGTAATCATAATCGGCCTGTACCATTACGCGGTACTGCTTGCCAAACTGGTTAAAATTGGATGCATATAAACCGCCATAATAACCCTGCAAGGTATTTAATACCGAATTGACCGTTACACCCGCTTCTTTACATTTGGCCACATTTACATCGACCTGGAATTGCGGAAAGTTTGGGTTGAACGACGAGTTGAGGTTTTGGATTTCTTTACGCTTTTTAAGCGCCGCCTGGAAATTGTTACTTACCTTAAACAATTCATCAACGCTATGGCCGCCTTTATCCTGCAGTTCAAATTCAAATCCATCGCTATTACCAAAACCCTGCAGGGTTGGCGGCGAAAAATAGAACACGTTTGCTTCGCGTAGCCCGCTTGTTTTCACCGTAAGCCTGGAAATAATACTTTGCAGGCTTTGGCTTTTATCTTTACGCTCGTCCCAGTTTTTAAGCTTCATGATCACCATAGCGTAGGCGCTGCCCGATCCGGCTATAAAGTTAAAACCAACCAGTTTAAGGCTGTTTACAACTTCGGGAAAGGTACGCCCAATGCTATCAATTTTACTGGCTACAGCTTCGGTACGCTCCATTGACGAGGCCGGCGGCAGGCTAATAGCAGCGAATACCGTGCCTTGGTCTTCATTGGGCACAAAGCTGGATGGTGTTGTTTTTACCAGGTAAATCAATATGGTAGCAAATACCGCTACGGCTGCAAGGGCTATCCATTTTTTATGCGCCAAAAAGTTAACCGATTTTTTATACTTACCTGTTACGGCATCAAAGGCCGTATTAAAAACCACATAAAAGTGATTGATAAAACCGTGCTTTTTTGTCCCTTTTTCATGTGGCTTTAAAAACAATGCGCACAGCGCAGGGCTTAGCGTTAAAGCGTTAACAGCCGAAAGCAAAATGGCTACGGCCAGTGTAATACCAAACTGTTTGTAAAACACACCCGTTGATCCCGATATAAATGTCACCGGTAAAAATACAGCCGACATAACCAGCGTTATTGATACAATAGCACCCGAAATTTCGTTCATTGCATCAATCGATGCTTTCCTGGCCGATTTGTATCCCTGGTCGAGCTTGGCGTGTACAGCCTCTACCACCACAATGGCGTCATCTACCACAATACCAATGGCCAGTACCAACGCAAAAAGTGTAAGCAAATTGATGGTGAAACCAAACAAGTTAAGGAAAAAAAAAGTACCCAGGATAGCAACCGGCACAGCTATTGCAGGAATCAATGTCGACCTGAAATCCTGTAAAAAAACGAATACGACTATAAACACCAGGATAAAGGCTTCTATCAACGTACTGATCACCTTTTCGATAGAGGCATCAAGAAAGTTATTTGCATCAACCAGGTAAGCTATCTTCATCCCTTTGGGGAATTTTTCGGCAGCGGCATCCAATATCTTTTTCGATTCGTTGATAACGTCCCGCGCATTGGAACCGGCTGTCTGGCTGATAGCTACGCCTACTGAGGGTAATCCGTTGGTTTGGATATCAAAAGAGTAATCCAATGATCCCAGCTCAACCCGCGCCACATCATTCAGCCGGAGCAATTGCCCCTGCCCCACCGATTTGATGATGATATCGCCAAACTCGGCAGCTGTTTTAAGCCTTCCTTTATACCGTATAACGTATTGGAACGATTGATTGCTGTTTTCGCCAAACTTACCGGGCGCGGCTTCTATATTCTGCTCGTTAAGTGCTTCTGTAATATCATCCGGGATCAGGTTATAGCGCGACATCACATCGGGTTTTAACCAGATACGCATCGAGTAATCCCTTGAGCCAAATACTTCGGCATTACCAACACCTGTAACGCGCTGAATTTGCGGTACCAGGTTTATTTTGGCGTAATTTTGTAAAAAAGTTTCGTCGTAAGTCCTGTTCTCGCTGTATAACGAGAAGATGATGAGGTTACTGCTCTGGCTTTTGGCTACGGTAACACCCGATTGCGTAACCACCAATGGCAGCAAACTTGTGGCCCTTGATACCCTGTTCTGCACGTTTACCGCCGCCAGATCGGGATTGGTTCCCACTTTGAAATATACCGTGATAGACGCCGAACCATCATTACTGGCAGATGAAGTCATGTAGGTCATGTTCTCTACACCGTTAATCTGCTCCTCCATGGGGATGATCACGCTTTTGAGCACTACATCGGCATTGGCCCCGCTATAATAGGCCTGCACCTGAACGGTAGGCGGCGCAATATCCGGGTATTGCGAAATAGGTAAATTTATCAACCCTAAAATACCCAGTATTACCAGCAAAACCGAAATTACGGTGGATAGTACCGGACGTTCTATAAATCTTTTAAGCATAGTATCGCTGTTGTAAATGAATTGAGGGATAAGAAACGATATTATTTAACGCTGCCGTAAACCGAACCGGCGCTAACCTCGTTTGGTTTAATTTCGGTGCCATCCTGCAGGTTGCCAGAACTTTCCAGCACAATTTTATCGCCGGCCTTTAAACCGTCGGTAACCACATAAAACTGGCCGGCGGTGTTATCCATCACTTTAATGGCTACATTTTTTATTTTATGCTGATTATCAACCACGTAAACAAAACGTTTGTCCTGCAATTCATAAGTGGCGCTTTCGGGCACCAGTAAAGCCGATTTTACAATATTCGGGATGCGTACTACCGCGCTGCTGCCACTACGGATAAGCCCGCGCGGGTTTGCAAAATCGGCCCGTACGTTGGCCGCACCGGTTGCGGTGTTAATTAAACCATTCACCGTTTCAACTTTACCGGCATGCTCATAAGTACTGCCATCGGGCAATATGAGCGAAACCGGCGGCAACTGGCTTAATTTAGTTTTAAAAGATGTTTTATTTGTGCTGTCGCGACTAAAACCAAGCAATTGCTTTTCGTTCAGGGCGAAATATACATACACATTTGAGGTGTTGTAAACCGTGGTAAGCGGGTCTGTTGTACTGCTGGTTACCAGGCTACCCAATTTGTAGGGTAAAGCGCCTATTACACCGTTCACGGGGCTGGTAATGGTAGTGTAACCTAAATTCACTTTTGCATTTACTAATGCGGCTTTAGCCTGGGCCAGCGCTGCGGCCTTTGATTGCTGCGTATACTCGGCCGATTCCAACTCGTAGTGGCTGATAATATCTTTCTCGACCAGTGGTTTTACCTTATTCAATTGCATTTTAGCCAGCGCCAAATCAGCTTCGGCAGTTTTAATACCGGCCTCGGCGGTACGCACCTCCTGCTCGTATTGAGGGGCGTTAATTTTAAAAAGCAATTGCCCCCTGGTTACAACAGAGCCTTCGTCAACATAGATCCTTTCAACATAACCATCAACCTTTGGTCTGATCTCGATATTTTGCTGTCCCTGTATACTGGCAGGGTAATCGACATTTAAAGTAGCCTGCCGGGGCTGTAGTTTTACTACCTTGTAATCTAAAACCTGTGAAGTTTGGTCACCGGCAGCTTGTTTATTTTTATCACCGCATGACGAAAATAAAACAGCTAAAACAACGGCGGGCAAAATAGCCCTTGCGATAATGTTTTTTTGGGGATTGGCTTTTTCAGAAGACAGGATAACAAACATCATTATTAATTAAAATCATCAACACTACCACGCACGGCAAAGCAGCCGCTAAATTCGGATATAGTTTCAATATAGATGCCTAAGGAGGCTATATTGTTACAGTAGCTATGAAAGATTGTTTGGTTAAACGATTTTAAATCGTTTAACCAATGTACAGGGTAACTTTATCAAATGATCAATTGAGATCACCGTGAACCTCGTATTCTATATAAAATTTCTGTTTATTGTACACGGGCTTAAAAGGTACTTTAGCCCACGATTCTTTGGCTTCGCCATCCGGGTCGCAATCAGGATCGTAGCCTATATCCATCATCAAAACCCTATTTTGGGTTTTTTCCTTTAGTTTTTTATAAAGATTTACTGCCGGCATTTTCCAGCCATTCTTCTTAGTGATATTGGGATCGGCCCTGTCAACCGGGATCATGGCAACAAGATCCTTGTGTATGATCTTATCATCAAGATATTCTTTCAGCGTCGCATTATGGCTGCAGTGGTGGCCCACTTTATACAGCACTGTATTGTTCAGTAAGTAATCTAAAGAGAAACCTGCTTTTACTTTCTTCTTATCCCACTTAATATTTTCCCATGAAAGCCAGTTACCGGTTTGTGCATCGCCAACAAACAACAGCACCTTACCACATTCAACCAGCTCAAAGGCCAGTACCAGGCTGCTGTTATTGGTATAAGTATCCAGGTATAGGGATAGGCGCTCGGCCTGGTCAAGCCACTCTTCATCTATTGTTCGCCAGGCATTTGCTTCCGATTTATACTCGCTGTTTATAAACCAATCTGTACTTAGTAATTTTTCGTGCTTTTTATCAAACGGAAAATTCTTTTCTTCGGGGTCAACTTCACCTTTAAAATTTGTCATCGCCAGCAGGTAGCCATCGGCAAGGTTACTTATTGCCGCCAGTTTGGTATCGTAAGTTTCATCTTTGTTGGGATTGATATCAAACAACAAATTGGTATCCCTTGGTGGCCCAAGCACATACACCTTTACCGAGCCCGGAGGTAATTTAGGTAAATCCAAAACACTTCCCGGAGATAAATAAGCGACGTTTTTCCCTATCTTCCGTAAATTGTTAATTCCCATTAGCGGTACAGCCGGAATTTTAGACTTCTTTTCGGTATTTGTATCATTAGCATCCTTTATACCATAAAAACCCAGTATATCATTTATCCGTTCGGCCGCAAGCGAATGATTACCGCTATTTTTCTTATCAGCTATCTTTTCACTTATTTGCTCCAATTTTTCGGTTACCTTTCGCTGTCCGGCAGCTATTTTACCCGCCTGTCCGTCTTTGGGGTCATCAAGCCATGAAAGCCAAACATTGTTAATCCCTACTTCGGTAAAAACATCTCCCGCATGTACATAGCCCGACAAGTGATCATTGTGCTGATGTGTCCCTACAACCACATCAAGCGGTTTATTGTTCAAATCATCTTTTATAAATCCGGCGATATCTGTTAACCGGTTCTCAGATTTTTCGGAATTACGAAAAGATCCGCAGTCAATCAGCACTGAACATTCGTCGTCGTCGGCTTTAAATTTTAACAGAAAACAATCTCCAAGTTCTCCTACCTGGAACATTTTAATATTTACATTAACTGTGCTCATGATAAGGTTTAATGAAAGTGTAAGTTTGCAAAATTGATAGAACTGAACCCGTTGTCGTCATCGTACATAGACGACGAAAATGATAAGGCTGCATCATCCTTTCCCTGCTGGTAGGCTAATTGTTTACTAAATCTATCCAGGCTGGCTATATTTTTTGTGACCAAATAACTAACATTAAATTCGTTTGCAAGGTCAAAAACTATTGTACAGCCTCCCCTAAACCTCATTTCGTCAATAACAGGTTGCTGAGTTTGAAAATTTACCTTGCCGGTATCAATTAATATTGTTGTTGATTGTGTAATGGTTACAATAACCTGTTCCAGTATCATCCCTTCGCGGCCCGACCGGTAAGCCGGCCTTATTTTATGAATCTCTATCGGTAACATCCCCTCGGTTTGTTTTTGTTTTACCTGCCCGCTCTTCACCTCATTGTATTCAATTACCGAAATGCTTAACCCGAGTTTTGGTAGCAGGCTTTTCAATTCGGCATAACTTAAAACAGGGTCATCATTTTGACAATCATTTTCGTTGCTCTTTGGCTTTCCAACTAAAAAATCGTGAAAATCGGCTTGTATCCGTTTCGATTCATTATAAATCTTTTCCCGGTCGCTAATGGCAGATAAAGACCTCACTCTACCTCTCAAAAACTCACCCATTTTTTTTAAACTTTTTTTGTCGTGGTCGGCAAAATTATCCGGCGTGCACCATTGCAAACTTTCTTCCGAAAAGGTATTTACATGATCAGGGAATATCCCCCAGCTCCTGAACGCGTCAATTAACGCTATGCGGTAATTGTTCTCATTGCCAGGTGCAAAATCAATATCGGCGGTAACTAAGGCGCGCAGGTATTCGCCAAATGTAATATCAACAGGCGGACAATAGTCCAGGGCACGAATTGCTATCCTCATCAAATGCAGGGCTATTTCACATACCTCCCGGGCAAGTCTTGCAGCCAGATCCAGCTGTAATACTCCCTGCGGCAACATGCCGGAGCCGTGGGTGGCTATCCTGATCAAATCCTGGGTTTTATAATTATAAACTTTAATAAGTGCATCAAAAAAGGTAGAAACCAGTACCGAACCCAGATCGTGAGCCTCTGTTTTGGTTTGATAAAGTGTAGGATCGGGTTTACTTCTTTTCCAATTGCCTTCTTTATCTCTTCCGCCAATGGCGCTACGAAGCGCCCCCCTGCCATGTGCCATGGCATTACCTAATTGCGTTGCTAATTCGCCCAGGAAGGTGAATTTATCCAGGCTACCGTCGGATTTTGAAAACTGATTAATTACCAGCTCGTTGATTGTAAAACGCTGCAATAAAGCAATAATATCTGCAAACGCCTCGTGGAATGCCGGAACATCCGGGTTGGTGTTTTCAATAAACCGGGGGTGAATGCTATCTAAAAGCGCATGGGTAACTTCGTGCGAAATGATATCAGGCGATAGACATGCAAATACGGCGCCATTCGGAAAATTTGTTCCTTGTATCTGCTGGGCCGCCTGGAAATATCCAAACAGTATCGCTTTTTTTTCGGTAGTGTAATAAGCATTTGCTGCCCTGAATGCATGGGGATATAAGCGGATACGCTGAACATATTTTTCCTGTAGCTTTCCATGCTCGTCTTTTACAGGATTGCCCTGGGCATCTTTTAATATCCGCGAGTTCCAGATTAATTTTCGCCCTAATGATTGTTCAAAATACTCGAGGGTTTTCATGGCAATTGTATACACAAACTGCTGGTGAAATTGTGGGTTACCCTCGCTGGGGGTTAAACCGTTTTGCGCTAAAACTTCTATCGAATCGAGGTTTACCGGTTCATAATAACAATTACTTGGCGGGTCAATATCTATCACTTCAAAGTACTCGCCGGCGGGCCCTAAATTTTCGGACTTGCTTAAATCTTCCCACAATACCCGGTAGGTAGTCTGGTTAAATTTCATGGTATCCAGCTGAGTTGAAAAGCCCGGATCAAGGGTGTATCCCCTTAAGTACCGGTAAACCAATTTGACCGCCATATTATTATGTTTAGTGTTTAGGAGTTGCTATTTACGACAGTAAAGTTCTGATAATGATTGATATATACAATACGTATTTTTACGGTATTTTTTATTTATTTCTGCATCGCAATTGACCTGAATTAACATCCAAACGCACCAGATAGATATTTATAAGCATACGCCTATCCCATAAATAAAAACAGCTTGCTCCTACTTAGTTCGGAGCAAGCTGTGTAAATATTTGGTGCTTTGTTTATTATTCCAGCGTGTTTACTCCTTTAATGGTAGTTTTGGTTTCCTGGTGCATATCAAATACAGTTACCGTATTTTTTCCTTTAAGCAGCCAGCTTGCCGGGCAATATAAATGAAACTGCGGGCCAACATTCCAGTACCGGCCCAGGTTGTGCCCATTTATCCAGATAAGGCCCTTTTTAAAATTGCTCAGATCAAGGTAGGTATCGGCCACTTTGCTTAATTCAAAGCCGCCTTTAAAGTACACACCATCATGAAAGCCTTCGGGATATTTGTTGGTTAACAAGGCGATAAATTTCTCGTCCATAGGCAATTTAAAAATCTGCCAGTTGGTCAAGGTCATACCATTAAGGGTAACGCGATCAGTAATCCCTTTGCGGTCAATCATGTATTGTGCAAAGTTAATGTGGCCCATATTCTCCACCAGGATATCCAGTTGAGGGTCTTTTACGTCCGATTTTGGCAGTTTGATAGTCCATTTACCGCCGTCGCGATAAATGGTATCAATCAGTTTACCATTAAGCAACACCAGCGCGTAATCATGTGGCTCGGTTATAGTCAGGTCGCCACTTTTGTGGCCGATAAGCTTTGTGCGGTACAATATAAAGCCGCTGTACTGGCCCAAACTTTCCATAGGAACAGGCTGCGGAGATTTTACCGCCGGCGGCAACTCCTTCCATATGGTTGTAAAAGGTATCATATCAAATGGCTGTACCTCTATAGTTGGTACAGGTTTCGAAACCTCGGGTATTTTGTATTTTACATATTTAGCAATCACATTGCGCAGGGCAAAGTATTTAGGGGTTGGCAATCCCTGTTCATTTATAGGCGCGTCATAATCATAGCTGGTAACATCGGGCTGAAACTGGGTAGGGGTAAATGCATTTGCACCCGCATTATAGCCAAAGTTGGTGCCGCCGTGTACTACATACAAGTTGAAAGAGCGTTTATGTTCAAGCAAATAAGTAACTTCTTTTACAATGCCATCGGTGCCGGGCCTTTGCCACTTCTCTTTCCAATGGGTTAGCCAGCCGGGATATGATTCGCTGCTAAAGGCGGGCACATTGGGATTTTGTTTGGCGGCCTGGTCGAAATCAGCGTCACTACTGCCGCTGTCTAAGCCAATTGCTGCGCCGTCAACAGCGCCGGCTTCCAGCATGAAAGCGGTCGGGCCATCGGCAGTATAAAACGGAACGTTAATACCGTTGGCAACCCAAAGTTTTTTAAGGGTTTTGATGTATTCGCGGTCATTAGCATAGCTGCCGTATTCGTTTTCAACCTGCACCATGAGTATGGGGCCGCCACTGGTGCATTGCAGGCCTTTTACCTGTTGCGACAGGACGCTTATATACCTGGTTACCGCCGCCATGTAGCGCGGGTCCATGCATCGAATTTTAATATCCGGAATTTTTAAAAGGTATGGCGGCAGGCCGCCAAAATCCCACTCGGCACAAACATACGGTCCAGGGCGCAATAGCACCCACATCCCCTCCTGCTTGCAAATGCCTATAAATTCGGCAATATTCCTGTTTTCCGTAGTAAAATCAAATACGCCGGGCTGATGCTCCAGGTAGTTCCAGAAAACATAAGCCGCAATGGTATTGCAGCCCATAGCCTTTGCCATTTGAATGCGCTGCCGCCAGTACATTTTAGGGATCCTTGCCGGGTGCATTTCGCCGCTGATGATTTGGAATGGCTTACCATCAAGCAGAAAATCGGTTTTGCTTAACGAGAAAGTATGCTTTTGCTGCGCACCGGCAATACCGGCAGTTATGATGAAAAGAAATAAAAGGAGCGTTTTTTTCATATGTGACGTAAAATAAACCAATTATAGCTAAAAATTATCACTATGGCACGACTTCAAATGACGATGTTGTAGAGTTGCATAATTGCGTCTCCAGCAGGACAAGCGGATTTGCAAAGTTGGATTTGCATGCGGGAGACGCAAAATGTTGCGTCTCTACGTTAAAAAATAATTTTGATAATCAACAATTTACAATCGTGTTATTATAAGGCACTAAGAAGCAGCAAATTACTTAGCCAACGCTCTCGTTGTATAACTCCGTCTGTTCTGTAAAATGAGGCAAAGTGAACCGAAAACAGGTCCCTTTGTCTACTTCGGTATCAACGCTGATGGCGCCACCATGGGCGGTTACAAAGTCTTTTACCAATAACAGGCCCAGCCCGCTTCCTTTTTCCATATTGGTACCCAAAACAGATGTACGGCCGCCGCTGCCGAAAAGCATGGCCCTTGTGTTTTCGGACATTCCGATACCGTTATCATGAATGCAGATTTCAACCATACCGTAGGCATCAACTTGCGCTGTAACTTTTACGGCACCGCCGCCATGTGGCGTATACTTAATAGCATTGGTTACCAGGTTTTGTAAAATGGAACGGAACATCAGGGAATCGGCCATAATATATACATCTTCGGCCACCTCATTTTGCAGCCTGATCTTTTTCTGACTGGAGGTTTCTCGCAACAAATCAAGCGATTCATTAACCCCGTGCGCCAGGTGCAGCTTTACCGGCTGGAAACTTGTTTTTTCCCGCTGATTTTTGGCCCATTCAACCAGTTCATTCAACTGGCTCAAAATTTTATTGGAAGTGCGGTTGATAATGCCCGATAGCATTTTGATCTGTTCGGGTTTCAGCTTATCGGCATCTTTTTTCAGGTTTTCTGACGAGGCCAGCAAGGAAGTTAGCGGGTTGCGCAGGTCATGCGAAATAACCGACAGAAATTTATCTTTTGACAGGTTAAGGGCCTTCAGCTCATGGTTCAGGTTTTCCAGCGCAATAGTGCGTTCATGTACGCGCTGCTCCAGTTCCTGGTTAAGCTGGATGAGGTCATTATTAATCAACTGGAGTTTTTCTTCCTGCTGCTTCAGCAACCGGTTCTTTTGATACAACTCGGTAAATACCGCCACTTTTGACCGCAGAATATCCGGATTGAAAGGTTTCCTGACAAAATCTACAGCGCCGGCTTTGTAGCCCTTAAAAACAGCGGCTTCTTCATAATCATGGGCTGTAATAAAAATAATGGGGATACGCCGCAGCTTATCGCGCTGATAAATCAGTTCGGCGGTTTCATACCCATCCATCATCGGCATCTTTACATCCAGCAGGATAAGTGAAAAATCATCTTCCTTTAGCAGGATACGCAGTGCTTCCCGACCCGAGGTAGCACTGGAAAAAGCATACTGATCTCTTTCCAATACCACTCTCATCGACAATAAATTATTTTCGTTATCATCCACCAACAGGATCTTGATGATACTGGTATCGTCCATTTTTGCGCTTATATGATACTTGTTATAAATGTATTATTTGATTAGCCACACCCGCATCAGGGATAGCAGCTGATCTGTTTTTACCGGTTTGGTGATATAATCTGAAGCGCCCGATGCTATACATTTCTGCCTGTCGCCTATCATGGCTTTGGCCGTTACGGCTATTATCGGCAGGTTTTTATTGCGGTGCTCCTTACGTATAATCTGGATAGTTTCGTACCCATCCATTTCGGGCATCATAATATCCATCAACACAATATCTATCGTTTTATCCTTGTTCAATATTTCCAGCGCCTCGCGCCCGCTTTCAGCAGTAATCGCCTCTATTTTTGACCTTTCAAACACCGCCGTTAAAGCAAACAGGTTGCGCACGTCGTCATCAACTACCAGCACTTTTTTACCATCCAGGATATCGGGCTGGTTACGCACATTGTCAATCATTTTCAGCTTGCTTTCGCTGACGTATTTTTTATCAACGTGCAGCAGCACCAGGATCTCCTCTAACAGGTAAACATGAGATGACGGGGTTTTGGTAATGATTTTATGATTAAGGCGTTTAAGCTGAATAAGCTCGTCCTGCGTAAAGTCGCGTGCGGAGTGGAGCAGGATAGTTGTTTGCTGCTGCTTTAACAGGTTTATTTTATTGATCAGGTCGAGCCCGTTGGCATCAGGCAGCACAAAATCCATAATAATACAATCAAACATCTCTTTTTTAAGGATCGACAACGCTTTTTTGGCAGTGGCAGCGCCAACAACTTCTACCCTATCGCTTGATAATAATTCAGACAGCCTGCCAAGTTCACTTTCATTATCCTCAATCACCAGCACACGTTTTTTGGCGTGTTCATGAAAGCTAACTATGCCGATAATTAAATCCTGTAACGATGTATTGGAAAGCGGTTTCAGGCTAAATGATTTGGCGCCAAGCTTGTGCGCCATTATCCTGTTGTCCTCGCCCGAGATAACATGTACGGGTATGTGCCTTAAATTGATATCACTTTTCAGCAATTTCAGGATTTTCCAGCCGTTTGATTCCGGCATATTCACATCAAGCGTAATGGCTATCGGGTTGTACTTGATAATGTTATCAAAAATTTCGAGGTAACTTATCGCCACCAGCACTTTTATACCCGCGTCATGGGCTTTATCGATAAGGATTTTGGTGAAGCGAAGGTCATCCTCAACAACCAGCAACACTTTGTCTTCGGCTACAATATTGTGGCGATCGTCGTCTATTACCATCTCGGCGGTTTCGGCCAGGTTGGTACGCAGGTGCGATACCGAAAGGTTTTCTTTGATTTTTACTACCGGCGTTTTTTCCTCTTTATACTTTAAGGGCAGGTAAAGCGTAAATGTACTGCCTTTGCCCAACTCGCTGCCTACAGTGATGGTTCCTCCCAACAGCTCGGCGAAGCCTTTACTGATAGACAGGCCCAGGCCGGTACCGCCATATTTACGACTGGTTGAGCCTTCGGCCTGCTGAAAGGCTTCAAAAATGATACCCTGCGTATTTTTGGATATCCCAATCCCCGAATCCTCGATAGAAAAGGCGATTACTTCGCCCGGCAAGCCTATCGGATTTTCGTGGCCTGCAGCAGGGCGGAAAATATGAAGTTTAACCCGACCCTTTTCGGTAAACTTAAACGCGTTGGAGAGCAGGTTTTTCAGGATCTGGTTAAGGCGCTGCATATCTGTCTCCATCATCTCGGGCAGGGTTTCCTCAACTTCTATCTCAAATTTCAGGTTTTTAGCCTCGGATATCGGTTTAAAGGTTGATTCGGCAAAGGAGGCTATCTCTTTAAAGCTAACCGGCATCACATCCGCCGCTATCACACCTGATTCGATCTTCGACAGATCGAGGATATCGTTGATCAGTTGGATAAGGTCATCCCCGCATGAATGGATGGTTTTGGCAAACATCCGCTGCTTTTCGGTAAGGTTACCTTCGGGATTTTCAAATAATTGTTGCGCCAGGATCAGCAAGCTGTTAAGCGGTGTGCGTAACTCATGCGACATGTTGGCCAGGAATTCCGATTTGTACTTGGAGGTAAGTGTAAGCTGCTCGGCCTTTTCCTCCAACGAGCGGCCTTTATCATGCAGCTCGTCGTTCGCCCTTCTTAACTCTTCCTGCTGTGCCGAAAGCTCGCTGGCCAATGACTGCGACTGGCTCAGCAATTCCTCGGTACGGGTATTGGTTTCAATGTTGTTCAAAACGATACCTATACTTTCGGTAAGCTGATCCAGGAAGTCGATGTGGGTGTCGCTAAAGTTTTCAAACGAAGCCAGCTCGATAACCGCCTTTACATTGTTTTCAAACAATACGGGCAATATCACCAGGTCAATAGGCGCGGCATTGCCTATGCCCGAACTGATCTGTAGATATTCGTTTGGTACATTGGCAAGCCTTATCCTTTCCTTATCAGTAGCGCACTGCCCAACCAAGCCTTCGCTAAGCGAAAATTCCTGGTTAATGAGCTTGCGGCTTTTTTGGGCATAGCCTGCAAAAAGTTTCAGCTTGGGCTCATCCGCCGCCTCGGGCTGTTCCAATATATAAAACGCGCCGTAACGGGCATTCACCAGTTCGGCAAGTTCCGATAGAACTTTATTGGCAACTGCGTTCCTGTCGCGCTGTCCCTGAAGCATTTGCGCAAATTTGGCCAGGTTTGATTTGAGCCAATCCTGCTCGTGGTTACGTAAGGTTGTGCCTTTCAGGTTGGCAATCATCTGGTTAATGGTATCCTTTAAAGCTTCCAACTCTCCTTTGGCCTCCACGCGTATGGTACGGGTAAGGTCACCCTTGGTTACCGCCGAGGCTACTTCCGAGATAGATCGTACCTGTACAGTAAGGTTTTGGGCTAGCTGATTTACGTTTTCTGTCAAATCCTTCCACGTACCGGATGCGCCAGGTACACTGGCCTGGCCGCCCAACCGGCCCTGCACCCCTACTTCACGGGCTACAGTAGTTACCTCATCGGCAAATACCGCCAGGGTATCAATCATTTCGTTGATGGTATCTGTAAGCTGGGCCACCTCGCCTAAAGCGTTGATGGACAGGCGCTGTTTCAGGTTTCCTTTGGCGATACCGGTAGCCACTTTTGCAATACCGCGGATTTGCCCGGTAAGGTTGGATGCCATCTGGTTTACCGAGTCCGTCAAATCTTTCCAGGTACCGGCCACACCCTTTACGTGCGCCTGGCCACCCAACTTACCTTCGGTACCTACTTCACGGGCAACACGCGTTACTTCGGACGCGAAGGAGTTAAGCTGATCCACCATCGTGTTGATGGTGTTTTTAAGGTCCATGATCTCGCCTTTTACGTCGATGATAACCGTTTTTGAAAGGTCGCCGCTGGCCACCGCCTTGGTTACCTCGGCAATGTTACGCACCTGCGAGGTTAAGTTACTCGACATTTGGTTTACCGAGTCGGTCAAATCCTTCCAGGTACCCGCAACGCCCGGTACAAAGGCCTGGCCGCCAAGGTTACCATCGGTACCAACCTCCCGCGCCACACGCGTTACTTCGGATGCAAAACCACGCAACTGATCAACCATCGTGTTAATGGTTTCTTTCAACTGCAGGATCTCGCCCCGAACGTCAACCGTAATTTTTTTAGATAAGTCGCCGTTGGCAATCGCAATCGACACGTCTGCTATATTTCTTAACTGCGCGGTAAGGTTACCGGCCATTTTGTTTACCGAGTCGGTCAAATCTTTCCAGGTACCATCCACACCCGGCACGTTGGCCTGGCCGCCCAACTGCCCTTCCGAACCTACTTCGCGGGCCACGCGGGTTACTTCGGATGCAAAACCGCGTAACTGGTCAACCATGGTGTTGATGGTATCCTTAAGCTCTAACAACTCACCCTTAGCATTTACCGTAATTTTCCGGGAAAGGTCGCCCTTGGCCACCGCCGTTGTTACCTCGGCTATATTACGTACCTGCGAGGTGAGGTTATCGGCCATTTTATTTACCGAGTCGGTCAAATCCTTCCAGGTACCTCCTACACCCGGCACGTTGGCCTGCCCTCCCAACTGCCCTTCGGAGCCCACCTCACGTGCTACACGCGTTACTTCCGAACCGAAGGAGTTCAGCTGATCCACCATGGTATTGATGGTGATTTTCAGTTCCAGCATCTCGCCCTGTACGTCAACGGTAATCTTTTTGGATAAGTCGCCTTTGGCCACCGCGGTGGTTACTTCGGCAATGTTACGTACCTGGCCGGTTAAGTTACCCGCCATCTGGTTTACCGAGTCGGTCAAATCCTTCCAGGTACCACCTACGCCCGGTACATTGGCCTGGCCACCGAGCTGCCCTTCCGAGCCTACCTCACGTGCAACACGCGTAACCTCCGAAGAGAAGGAGTTAAGCTGATCCACCATCGTATTGATGGTGTTTTTCAATTCCAGCAACTCGCCTTTGGCATCCACCGTAATTTTTCGCGAAAGGTCGCCCTTGGCCACAGCGGTGGTTACACCCGCGATGTTACGTACCTGGTCGGTAAGGTTACTTCCCATCTGGTTTACCGAGTCGGTAAGGTCTTTCCACACACCACCTACACCTTTTACACGGGCCTGGCCGCCCAGTTTACCCTCAGTACCTACCTCGAGCGCCACACGCGTTACTTCGGATGCGAAGGAGTTGAGCTGATCAACCATGGTGTTGATGGTTTTTTTCAGCTCGAGCATTTCGCCTTTTACGTCTACGGTAATTTTTTTTGATAAGTCGCCGTTGGCCACCGCCGTGGTTACACCGGCTATATTACGTACCTGCGAGGTAAGGTTACCCGCCATTCGGTTTACAGAATCTGTCAAATCTTTCCATGTACCTGCAACGCCCGGCACCTTGGCCTGCCCGCCCAGCTTACCTTCGGTACCTACCTCCAGCGCCACACGGGTTACTTCGGACGAGAAGGAGTTGAGCTGATCCACCATGGTATTGATGGTATTTTTCAGCTCCAGGATCTCGCCTTTGGCCTCAACCGTAATCTTGCGCGAAAGGTCGCCCTTAGCCACAGCCGTGGTTACCGCAGCCACGTTACGCACCTGGGCCGTTAAGTTACCAGCCATCTGGTTTACCGAGTCGGTAAGTTCGGCCCATACGCCCGCTACGCCTTTAATTTTGGCCTGCTCGCCCAATTTACCTTCCGAGCCTACCTGCCGGGCTACACGGGTTACCTCCATGGAGAACAGCTGGAGTTTGGAAAGCATCTGGTTTGATTCCTTAGCTATCCGCAGGAACTCACCTTTTAGCGGATGGCCTTTTATCTCTAAGGGGATATGTTTTGATAAATCTCCGTTGGCTACGGAGTTAATCATCCCCGCAATTTCCAACGTAGGCGATGTAAGGTCTTCTATAAGGTTGTTTAATGAATTTACGCCACTGGCCCACTCGCCTTTAGCATCCGACAGTTCGATGCGCTTGCCAAGGTTGCCCCGCTTGCCAATGGTTTTCTCTGCGGCCGATATTTCGGCTACAAAGCGTTCATTCATATCTATAATGTCATTGAGCACTTCGCAAATACGGCCATTAATGCCGGCCTGCGTTACGGGCATGCGTACATTCAGCCTTCCTCCTTTAACAAGGGAGAGTACTTTGAGTAATTCTTTAAGGTCAAGGGTGTCGGTGTCAGCTTGTGTAACGCCGGTTTCATTCAAGATGTTTTCTAAAATGTCGTCCTTCATGTGAAGAGTTTAATTGTGATTCAGTTTATTTAAATAGCAGTTATATACACAGGGAACAGCATAACTCCGTTATCGTAAATACAAAACTTCGGCAATAAAATTTCTAAATAGTTAAGGCTCTAATATCTAAAAGAAAGTATTTTTCAGGTACAATTACGCTTTTGTAATTGGTCACAAAATAAACAAATATCAACACATTTGTTTTAAAAATTTATATTTCAACGTCGATTTTATTATAACGATAAAAACAACGAATAACAGCACCATGTTTAAGGTTATGGTTTAATATATCGGGCAAGCCCAAGCTTTAACGACCGGATTCCTGCCACAACTATCCCTGCTATTTTTTTGTTATAATCACATCACAGATGTTTTTGAATTACATTATACCATAACTTTACAACACATACATCAACTATGCCATCAACTACCTGCCTGATAAACCAGGCCCACAGCACACCGGCAAGGCACCGGCTTACGCGGCTTGCTTTAAATTCCTTTATTATTGCACTTTTATTACCTGCCGTTTCATCATACGGCCAAAGCACTCCTTCAAAAAACAATGATGCAACTACACCATTGCATTTGCTTAAACCTGCCTATGTAACCCCTTACGGCGAAACTAAACAAGCCGACGTAAAAGCCGTGCTGGATAAGGTATACCATTACCTGGATGAGGTGACACCCTACCAGCTCATCGACAAATCAAGCCGACAGGCAATTAATAATGTTGGCACCGTTAATTCCAACAGCGTTTTTGCGCAGGGCGATTTCAGGCTGATAAGTTATGAATGGGGCGTAACCTACACCGGCATGCTGGAAGCAGGCGCCGCAACGGGCGATAAAAAATTTACCGATTATACCATCAACCGGCTTAGCTACATTGGCAACGCGGTTGCCGGCTTTAAAAACTATCTCAAAACGGCACCTTCGGCGGTAACCCCGGTAAAATCAGTCATTAACCCCGAAGCGCTTGACGATGCCGGATCAATGGCGGCGGCTATGATTAAAGCCGTGAGGACAGGCGCGGTAAAGGCCGATATGCGGCCGATAATTGATAATTATATCAGCTACGTCCTTACCAGGCAATTCCGGCTAAGTGATGGTACACTGGCGCGTAACCGGCCCCAGCCAAATACTTTATGGCTTGATGATTTGTACATGGGCCTTCCTGCACTTGTACAAATGGGTGTGCTTACCGGCGAAAGCAAATATTTTGATGAAGCCGTAAAGCAATACCAGCTGTTCAGCAAACGAATGTTTAACCCTGATCGCGGCTTATTTATGCATGGCTGGGTACAGGATATGGACCCGCACCCGCAATTTCATTGGGCCAGGGCCAACGGCTGGGCCATTTTAACCAACATTGAATTGCTCGACGCGCTGCCAAAGGACCATCCGGGGCGATCGGTTTTAATGGAACTGCTAAAAAAACACGCAGCCGGCCTTGCCCAACGCCAGGACGCAACGGGTTTTTGGCATCAACTGCTTGACCGGAACGACTCCTACCTTGAAACGTCGGCCACCGCTATTTACGCCTATTGTTTTGCGAGGGCCATTAACAAGGGCTGGCTGGATGCCAAAGCTTACGGACCGGCTACACTACTGGCATGGAATGCGGTGAGCACCAAAGTAAATGAAAAGGGCCAGGTAGAAGGTACCTGCGTGGGCACAGGCATGGGTTTCGATCCTGCTTTTTATTATTACCGCCCGGTAAATAACTACGCGGCACACGGCTACGGCCCGGTTTTGCTGGCAGGCGCCGAAATTTACCGCATGCTTCAAAACCACTCTTTTGTAATTAATGACAGTTCGGTACAGGTAAAAGAATAAATATGGTTTGGACATCCCCGGCCATAACCATAACCATAATACTACTTCAAATATTTATTCAGGGTCAATGAACCGAACGACCGGATCCCCTGGATCACCATTTTCGCGTTTAACTGGGCGCCAGGCTCAAGCGTGTGGATGGCATCGGTACCAAAATAGGCCGCTTTTACTTTTGCCTCGCCCTCCGCATCATAATCATCAGTTATCATTTTATTCAGATCAATGAAGTAAGTACCGGTTTCCTCACCTAACTCCCTGGCCCATTGTCCGTAACTGTTATCATTGTTGCGACCGGCAGATTTGCCATCCTTCCAAACATTGCGTGGTATTGGCGAACAAATAATTGGCGTTGCGCCTTTGGCCTTTATATCGGCAATATATTTGCGCATGTACCAGCCGTAGGTATATACCACTTCCTGTATTTTTCTTTTCGGGTTATATATTTCCTGCTGCTCGTTACCAATACCCTTAATGGTTCCGCGTGCCCGGGCAGTATCATCCAATGCCCCGGCATCGTTATGGCCAAATTGCATAATTACAAAGTCGCCGGGGTTTACTTTTGCCAGTACCTTATCCCATAGCCCAAGTGTTTGAAAAGTGCGGCTGCTGGTTCCGCCCAGGGCATCGTTTTCAACTGATATCCGGGTTGTATCAAAATAAGGGGCTATATAGTTGCCCCATCCCCACAAACCACCATCACCCTTACCCTTACCATTTTTTACGGTTGAATCGCCAATGAGGTAAAATGTTGGTTTATCAACAGGTTTTATCAGCATAAAAGATGATAGTGTGATCACCACCATCAGCAATAAGCTTAAACCTGCATTTTTTCGCATAAAGTTTTTCATAATAGCTTACCAATTAGTTTATAAGATATTTATTTAAAGGGTTCTTCGGATCGGCCCGGATGCCTTCGGCAACAGATTCGGCATTTACAGTGGCGCCTGCTTTATTGGTATGGGCATGATCGCCGGGAAAGAATTTCTTTACCGAATCGGCCCCCCATTGATCATACTTATCAGCGGTAAGCCGGTTCATATCAATAAAAATCACCGCCTCCTGCTGCGCTACCTCCCGCGACCATTTACCGTAATCATCATCAGCACGGATTACCTTACCATCCCGAAACTCATTACGGGGGATCATCGACAAAACCATTGGCGTAGCGCCCTTAGCTTTGGTTTCCATAATAAATTTGCGAAGGTACCAGCCATAAGTATGCACGGTTTCTTTTACGCCATTGGTCCAGGTAAGCTCTACTGTTTCCTCGCCTGTACCTTTTAATACGCCGCGGTATCCTTTTTTTGTGGTATCGGGCTGGCCGCCCTCGTTATGGCCAAATACAATCATTACATAATCTCCGGGTTTTAGCAGGGAATCAACCTTGTTCCACCTGCCCTCTTTTATAAAGGTACGGGTGCTGCGGCCGGCCATGGCATGGTTCTCGATGCCTATCGTCGACAGGTTGAAATAATTTGGAATGATACTGCCCCAGCCCCATGTTTCCTTATCGCTGTTGTGGGTGGTAGAATCCCCGATGAGGTACAATGTCGGCTTTTGCTGGTTAACAAACGCCAGACCTGCCAGGGTTGCTATCAACAATAACAAAATGCTTTTTAATGGTTTTATCATCATATTTTAGTTGCCAAACAAATAGTTAACAGGTTTAAGGGTAACCGGCCCAACCAAACCAGATGGCTTTGGCTGCCAGTTTATTGCGGTAAAAAGCCCATCCGGACCTTTGGACCCGGGGCTATGTGACTGAAAATTAGTATTATAGAAGATCCGGTAGGGAATGTTTTTTTTATCCATATCTATAATGCGGTTCACCATCAGGTTAGCTACTTTTACCTGTAACTGATTGACCGGCCTTAACTGTGCTGAAGGTATAGTAACCGTGTATTGCGGACCTATAAGTGTAACTAACTTTTTACCGTTGAGATAGACTTCGGCGCTTTCATGCACCTTACCCAGATCCAGCTGCCAGGCTACCGCGTTTAGGGTTGGCTTTTTAAAAGTGATTGAATAGCTGCCTGTTCCGGAGAACGCTTTAAATTCATCGCCCCCTAATGCCGTCCATGATTTAAGGTCGGCGGTTTTTATTGGTTGCGGCAGGGTTGGACCGCCCTTGGTAAATGTAAGCGCCCATGTACCATTTATAGCTACCGGTTTACCTGCAAGCTGGTAATATTTATAATTTGCGATATTAACTTTTGTAGGTAATGTTTGCAAAATGCAGCTTTGTCCGGGCTGTAGTTGCAGGTAAACACCGGTTTGACCATTGCCTTGTTTCCGGCTCCTGGCCAAGCCGTAATTTTTGGTCATTGGATCAAATACCACTACCGATGCTGCATTAACGGATAAGCCGACCCAGCCATCCATCGCTTTATCGCTATTATTGGCGATAAAATAGCTGTTACCATTTTTGTAGGTTCTGCGTACAAATTGAAGGCCATCATCGGTCATACGCTCCCTGTTTATTCCAGCAGCATCCAGCAAGGGCATTATATCATCAGCAATTAAAAACCGGCCTTTGCCTATCGCCGCCGTTTTAACCCCATCAGCCCCCGGGGTAAAGTTTAACCCGGCCAGTAAATCCTTAAATTCTTTTTCCCGCTCATTTAAACGGGCATATCCGGGCACATCTGATGGCAGTTTTTTATACACCACCAGTGTTGCTCCTGCCTTTGCCATATCCATTATTTTATGGAATGTTTCCAGCGGGATATACCTGCAATCGGGCAGCAAAATGGTTTTGTAACTAATTCCACCGGTGGCTATGCGGGCGCTTGCGGCTTGCAAGGTCATTATCTGCTTATCTGATATAAAATCAAAAGTGTAGCCCTTTTTTAGCATCTCCTGGGTTGAGTTTTCAAAACCGGTGCCGCTAAAATCGGGTTTCATGGCATCATAATGCTTAAGTAAACCTTTTTCGCCGGGTTCCGAAAAACTATCGAACAAAGGATAATAAACCAGCACATCGTTATCCGGCTTGCCCTGTTGCAGAAATGACTGGCAATTGGTTATATATTCATTAAGAGTTGAAAAATCGTTCCAGAATGGATTGGTTTGGTTAAAATGTACTTCGGCATAAAACAACCAACCCGGCCAGGGGGCATCCTTTGGTGAATAGCTGATACCATGATAAAAAATATGGTTAACACCGCCTACAAAATATTTATCAATAGCCTGCTTAACATCGCCTAATGACGTCAAAAAGTGATCATTAAGCCAGGTTGCCGACTCTGACGAAGCCAGCGGCTTACCGGTAACGTGTGCCGCCGAGGTAGCAAACTTGAATCGCAACACGTCATTTCCCTCGGTTTCGGGAATGTCAATGGCCGCGTACAGATCCAGTATATTGGATGGCGAACCGTGCGATTGATTACGGATTAAAGCGCCTTTTGATTTACCCCACTCATGCCAGGGTTTGGTAAAATTGTCAAGCAACAGATCGGATATAGTTTGGCGGTAATCGCACAATATCCTGTTATTGTTTTCTTTGTCATCATTACCAAACAAGGCCGGTAAATGATCCCGAAGATCGTAGCCCCGGCGCTTAATAAACTCATCAAAAAACTGTGGGGTAAAATTTGATTGCCCGCGGGCGTCGTCTACCTCGTACGAGTCGTTAAAAAACGCGCGGATAGCACTTATATCCTGGCCTTTGAATGCCTCATCGAATCTATCCAGGTAATGATCCAGTGCTGGTTTCGAAAAATGGTCAATCACATAACCTTCACCACCCGGGGCGGCCCGCTCCACCATTTTACCATGCCATCCCATAAAAAGCGCATATAGCTTCCAGTTACCGGCAGGTGCGGTCCAGTTCAGTTTGCCATCGGCCTCAACTTTACCGGTCAGGTTCAGGGCCTGCCCTTTGCCATCGTAGGCCATTAAAACAGTGAGTGGTATACGTTTTTCAAACCGCACCTGGTCAAGGGCTATCAATTGCAGGTTTTTATTACTGCTGATGGGCTCAACCAGGTCGGCGATCTTTGGCGCCTGGCCGTCTGCCCGTACCAGGGGTTGTTGTACAAACACTACAGGTTCATTTAATTTATCCCCACCTTTCAGGTCATAATTTTTCCAAAAGAGTTCCTTACTCGCATCCTGATCAGTTACCCAGGGACCACCGAAAGGCCAGCCCGTGGCATTGGCCAGGTCAATACCCATATCCAACCGCTTAGCCTCCTGTAGTGTATATTTGAGCATATCAACCCATTGTGGCGACAAATAGGGTATAAACTCGCTTTCGTGCCCTTTTACACCGTAAATGGGTGTTATTTCCATTCCGCCTAAACCGGCGTCATGGTAGCTTTGCATATTCCAGGTCAGGTCCTTTTTGTTTACGGCGCTGCCCTCCCACCACCAGCGGGCCCAGGGTTTGGTTTGCCTGGTAATAACAGGCCAGGTTACCTGGGCGGTTGCAGCCTCAGCACTTATTAAAAGCACTAAAGCGGCGGCTATTTTGAAGTTTTTGTTGAATACCGACATGGGGATTTTTTTATTTGTATTTGGCAATTTCGACCGCGTAAACGCCTTCATGACCTTCAAAATTGGCTCTGAAGATAACCCATTTTTCATCGGGCGAAAAATGCACATTAGGTTCAAGGTGATAGTTGTGATTTTTCATATTAACCAGTTTCTCCGATTTAAAATGATCTCCATCGGGTTTAAACAAGTAGATCCACATGCCATTGGGCGCTTTGGCTACCTGCCCGGCATTACCGCCATCGCCTGCAAATGTTTGCTCATCCCTGGTAACATTGAAATGGATTGACCATTCGTTGCGGTCCATCTGGTAAACGCGGTCTTCCTTACCTGTTTTCATGTTAATGCCTGCCAGGAAAAATGTTTGACCTTTGGGTTTCTGCAGATCAAACCACTCGGTATTACCAAGGGGCGAAAAAAACTCGTGCCCGGCAATTTCATTTACCATGGTACGCTTATGCAATAGTTTATTTTGGCCGGTTTTTATATTGATATTCCACATCCTGTCCACCTTTTCCCATGGCCCTTCATGACAGTACGACAAATTATCGGGATCCGTGGGCGAGAAAAGCAGGTGGTTAGTCCATTCGTTCTCCTGGTGTATTTGTTTTAATAATTTGTGTTTAACATCGAGCACATATAGGGTATGCTGAATATGCGCATCATAGATCCGGTTAAAAAAATCGTGCTTTTCGGGATATTTGGCCAGTATCTGGCGTTCCTGTTCACCGGTAGCTTTAACACAGGCCATGAAAGTTCCATCGGCATTTACGGTGCCTACCCTGCCTTTAAAGTCGGGGGCAAAAGCGTAAATAAACCTGGTTTTATGGGTATTTACATTTACAGCAAATATACTGTCGCCGCTTTGGTAAAATGCCTCACGGGTTTTAGCACAAACCATCTCACCCGATACCTTTTCACGGCTGGTTAACTGTTCGGTCTTTAAGGTTTTCAGATTAACAGTGAACAGTTGCGAACCATTCTCCGTTTTACCGTAAAACACCATCAAATCACCCTCGCCCCTTTCCTGGGGAACAAAAGGATTGTTGTTAAAATAAAAACTCCCGTTATCATTTTCGCGGTTTACCAGCCGAACAACCTTATGCCCGGTTTCTTTATCTATCCATTGGGCCGGCATGGGGTTTATACCTCCTGTTTCTAATAAATCCTGGGCTTTTACGGTAAAAAAGCTTATACTTAAAAGGGCGAAAGTCATCAAAGCCAGTTTTTTGCTTATCATCATTATTTAGATTTTTAATTAATTTCCGTCGGGTTTTATGGTGCTGTTTTTAGGGCTGGCGGGCAGGCTGAAAGTATCGGCAGGGTCAGGATGCGATGGATCATAAGGCGGTGCATCAATAATATACTTCTCAATACCCAGGTGGTTGCTCCTGATTCCCTCAATAATACATTTGGCAATTTCGTAGGCTCCATAACTGTTAAAGTGGGTATTATCAGCCAGGTCTTTAGGCTGGTTGGGGAACGAGTTGGACGGATACCACACAAAAGCTTTTTTAGAGCCCTCGTTACCAAGGGCCTCATAAAATTTAGCCGTCATCGTGTTAAGATCTATCAGCGGTACATTTTGCTCTTTGGCAATTTTTCTTGCAGCGTTCGGGTAGTCGCCCAGCGTATTCACCACTTTACCGCTATCATTAAAAGCGCGGCGGCTGGTGGAAGTCACAATAACCGGGATGGCATTTTTATCGCGTATTTTACTGATGAACAGCTTAAAGCGATCTGTATATGATTTATAGGCCCCATCTTCAGGACCTTTTTCTTTCTGATCATTATGCCCAAACTCGATAAAAACATAATCACCCGGCTTAATGATACTTAATATTTTATCCAAACGGTGGCTATTTAAAAAGCTGCCCAGGGTAAGGCCCGATTCGGCATGATCGGCAATGGCCACGCCAGGTTTAAAAAAACGGGGGATCATTTGTCCCCAGGAGCACCAGGGCTCATCATCCTGATCGACCACGGTTGAGTTTCCGGCCAGGTAAACGGTTACCTGGTTATCCACCTTTTCTATTTCAAGCGCGTTGATACATGGCCGGGTACCATTAAATTCCAGGCTTAGCTTGTTATCCCAGTCGTACTTACCCAATTCCCTGGGTTTAAGGGATATCCTGGCATCTGCACTTATATCCGGCTTACGTATATTTACAATGAAGCTTACTTTTTTTATTTCACCTTTAGCGGTTTTAACTTTCTCCAGCATCAGCCTGCGCGATTCTGCACGCACGGTTACTTCGCTGTTGCCATTAATGTCGCCCAATATCAGTGTTACTTTATAATTGCCTTCGGGTACATTTACCGAAAAATAAAAAGGTTTATCGCTGGTCACGTAATCACCTGTAAGTAATTTCCGGGAATCGCGCACCACTGTTGTTACTTTTGAGTCAAAATCAAACCCATAGCCTTTATCGTCATGAAACTTATCGTCCGGGCTTACCTTTTGATAACCTTTGGCTGCCTTGCCGCTGCCAAAATCAAACTTAAAACTGGTTTTACTTCCTTGCGCTAAAAGTGGCACAGGTAACACAAGGCCAAATAAAAAACAAAAAAAGGGCAATAAGATCGTGCAAGGCGACTTGATCATAATGTTAATTATTTACCTGGTTATCTGGCTGCCCACAACGGGGTTTGGTTTATAATAGATAAAGTTATATGATGGATATGCAAACAGCATCCTGCACTGTCCTGAATGAAGGTGTTGTTGGTGTAACAAATTCATTATCTGTTCAAAATCTATAAAGAACGATTCGAATGTTATGTGTGCCGAACATACGGTTCTCTGTGATCGCATGCCCCCCGCGTGCAAAATAGCTATTATTATGGCCTTCCCATTTTTTAACATACATCAATGCTTATTCATTTTTTGTCATCCAATTTTGTGGCATGAAAACAGAAACATTAGAGGGTTTACCCAGAATTGGTATTGCAGAAAATTCTACCGGCAATTTCTCCGAACTGAAAATTGCTATTGCTGGTATTTCTATAAGCTTGTTTATGATGAACCTCGACACAAGTATTGTGAGCGTAGGATTACCAACAATGATTAAAAGCCTAAAAACCACTTTTGCCTCGGCACAGTGGTTTGTGCTGGCTTACCTGCTTGTGCTTACTGCTTTAATTACGGCTGCAGGTCGGCTTGGCGACATTGTAGGTAAAAAGAAATTATACCTTGCGGGTATTGCTATATTTACCATAGCATCCTTGCTTTGCGGTATCTCTAATAGTGCAGCATTATTTATTTTATTTCGTGGGTTACAAGGTTTGGGGGCAGCCTTAATATTGGCTTTAAGTATGGCCATTGCAACCGAGCTCACACCTAAAAAACAGCTGGGCAAAACAATGGGGATTTTGTCAACAATAACAGCCCTGGGCATTGCAGGCGGGCCAACCATTGGTGGTATATTGCTTTCAGCTTTCGGGTGGCAATCTATGTTTTTGGTAAACATCCCGTTTGGAATAGTGGCCTATGGATTGGGTTACAAATATATAACGAACCCCACTATCAAAAAACGTATGCCCATTGATAGGGTTGGAATAATTTTATTAGCAGCAACCTTATCGTCCTACTGCTTTGGTATGACGATGATTGAAAAAAGCGGTTTTGGCAATCCCATGGTTTTAACGTTATTAGCAGTTACTATTATCGGCTTATTTGCATTTATTCAGTTTGAGAAAAGAGTAGCGCATCCTTTAATAAACGTCGCCATTTTTAAAAACAGGCTTATTAGCAAAAACCTGGTTACTACGGTACTTGTTTATACCGTAATTATTACAACTGTGATATTGCCGCCGTTTTATCTTTTAAAAGCAGCTAATTACAGCCTTGTACAAGTTGGGCTAATTATGTCCTTCGGTCCTTTATTAACTGTTGCGCTTAGCATTTATGCCGGTAAAATTGCTGATAGGTATGGTGCAAAAAATGTGATGTTTTACGCAGTACTTACCATAGCAATCGGATGTTTTTGCATGAGTACAATTACCCCGGCCGAAAATATTGGAGGTTATCTTTGGCGGATCGGAATTATTGCGCTGGGGTTAAATTTTTTTAAAACCCCTAACAACACGGTTGTAATGGAAATAGCACCAGCAGACCAACGCGGGCTACTAAGCGGCTTTTTGTCGCTGTCGCGGATTTTAGGGCAAATAACCGGAACAACGGTCATGGGCGTTATTTTCGCTGTTTTGTCGGGAGTGTCAGGTACTTCAAAAATCAGCAGTTCGCCGCAGGCAATAACCTATGGCTTTGACAAGGTATTTTTGATAAACGCATTTATAGCATTGTTTGCCGCATTGCTAATCTATCCGAAGTTCCTGAAACAAAATGCATAATTTTAATAAGTAATAAATTCGATTGAATGTTTATGAAAGAAGCCTTAGCCAGATACATCCAGAAAAAAGTTAAAATGAGCGATGAAGATTTGCAATTCATTCTTTCGTATTTTAAACCCCGCACGGTTAAAAAGAAAGAAATTTTATTGCACGAAGGAGACTTGTCAAATAGGATGTATTTTGTTGTGAAAGGCTGCCTGCGAATCTATTTTATAAAGGATGTTGGCACAGAAGTTACGCGGAGGATCATATTTGAAAATGATTCATCATCATCAATGGTGTCTTTTATCACCAAAAATCGTTCAAAGGAATACATTGAAGCAGTAATGGACTCTGAACTGCTATATATGGATAGAAAGGATTTTTACCACCTGGTAGAAACCCTGCCTGTATGGGAGAAATTTTATCGCCATCAGCTGGAATATGCCTATGTAATAAACACCAATAGGTTAATGAGTTTTATTACTAACGATGCCACCGAACGCTATTTATTATTGCTCAAAGAAAACCCCGAAATAATAAAACGCTTGCCCAACAGGCTGGTGGCTAATTATTTGAATATTACACAAGAAGGATTAAGCAGGTTGAAATCGAAATTATAAAAGGCCCGGTTAAGAGGCCGTTTAAATTTGATTTATTAATGTTTTTATACTCGCAATGACGTGTAAGTTTGATTATTAAATCAATGTAGAGACGCATAATTGCGTCTCCCGCGTGCAAATCACACATGCAAATTGATTTTGCAAATCGGCCCTGCAAATCCTGAATGTCCTGCGGGAGACGCAATTATGCGTCTCTACAAAGCCCCATTTTGGATAGTCGTAATGACGCGTTTTTTTTAGACGGTCTCTTAAAATCTTTTAATACTTATGGCAAATAAAAAACCTCTTTTAGCGGGATGCTTACCGGTGAGTTATCGGGATTGCTTTCCATAATATCGCCCATGTAGGCCCACCATTTTTGCATAACGGCGTTTGCTGGCAAAGTATCCAGCAAGGCCTTGTCGGCTACTTTCAAAACACCGATCAGGCTGTTGGTTTCCTCATCCAGGAAGATGGCATAATCACTTATTCCGGTATCTTTTAACAGTGCTGATAATTCGGGCCATATTTCATCATGGCTTTTTTTGTACTCTTGTTCAAAGCCGGGGAAAAGCTTCATTTTAAATGCTACGCGATCCATAGGTAAATGTTAAAAGGTTTAAATATGGTAATTAACAATCAATTTTTATCATACATTATTATGCCGAATTATGTGACGACATTTTTTCTACACTGTTTTGCCACCTATCCCCTATTAATCCTTATTTTCGCCGGCCTTATATATTTTATGTCTTTATCAACATCCGCCCCCACTCAACCCGATCTTGTTCAAATTATTTCCCGGTACATCCTGCTTGAAACAAGCCGAAAAGCCCTTAAAGGTAAATGCCCATTTCACAAAGACCAGGCAACCTCATTGATGGTTTATGTCGAAAAAAATATGTTTCAGTGTTTCGGCTGCGGCAAAGGCGGCGGCCCTATTGAGTTTGTGATGGCAATCGAAAACAAGTCGCGCGAAGAAGCAATCGGGCTTATCACCATGACAAAATAAAGTAGGCTGGCTGCGGTTTTATTCCCCGGTTTTTCGATTTGTTAAAAATTGAAATAAAATTGAATTTAATTGCGATAAAAATTTAATTTTTCGCTTTCATTTTGGCTCTATTTTGAGTATTTCTGTGTGTTTACAGAGCAATATTAATGCACGTCAAAATTAAAACGATGGCAGCCTATTTTATTGTTTTTTTACAGGGACAATAGCGGGATGATTATCCCATTTCCATTTAAATGTTATTATATGAGTTTTTTCTTGGATAAGTAAAAATTTATGGCCTAATTTGCACCCAAATTAAAAACACAGTAATACTTCAAAAAAATGAATCAACCAAGCTTAAATAAGCCCGCAACAAGAGCAACATTTGCTCCCATTGCCGCTGCTTTGGGTTCAACTGTTTTTTTATCCTGCCCTTCCCGACGAAGGCCCTATATGCCAAGGGTTTGAATTAATTTCCCGTACTAACCCCACAAAGATTTTATTAAACTTCTTTGTAAAAAAGCCATCTAATTATTAAGGCGATCAAAAGCCAATTAATTTAACGGTAATTATCTATTTAAATGACCATACAAGATTTTGATATTCAGGTTGCTACAGCACAGCATGTAGATTATGCCACAATGATTTGCGATGAAATGGCCGAGTCGGCCAAAGCACGCGGAACGGGTATTGCACAACGCTCGCCAGAATATGTTGCCAACAAAATGCTGGAAGGCAAAGCCGTCATCGCCTTACATAAAGATGGCACCTGGGCCGGCTTCTGCTACATTGAAACCTGGAGCCACGGGGATTTTGTTGCCAATTCGGGCTTAATTGTTAACCCCAATTTTCGTAAAGTTGGTTTAGCAAAAGCTATTAAACACGCCATTTTCCAGCTTTCGCGCAAAAAATATCCCGAGGCCAAAATATTCGGCCTGACCACCGGTCTGGCGGTAATGAAAATAAACTCAGAAATTGGATACGAACCGGTAACCTACTCGGAGCTTACCCAGGACGAGAACTTTTGGGCAGGTTGCAAAAGCTGCGTTAATTACGACATCCTGATGAGTAAAGGCCGCAAAAACTGCATGTGCACCGCCATGCTGTTTGATCCGGCTGAAAAAATGAAACAGGACGAGGAGAAAATGAAACGCATTACCCATAAAGCTACATTATTGGAGCGTATTGAAAATGCGATTAAAAAACGCATCGGTCATGAATAGGTAAAAGGTGAAAGGTTAAGGGCGAAAGGTAGAAAAGAAAAATAAAATGAGGGATTATAGAAAATTAGATATTTGGAAAAAATCACACCTGTTAACAAAACAGGTATATGCAGATATACTTCCTATTATGCCACAAGAGGAACGTTTTGCATTAACCAATCAGCTAAGAAGATCAACCTATTCAATACCTTTAAACATTGTCGAAGGCTGCGGAAAAAATACCGATAAGGATTTTGCCCATTACTTAGATAATGCATTAGGATCGGCCCATGAAGTGGAATATACTTGTTATTTGATACACGACCTTGGCTTTATACCAAAGGAAATATACAACAGAATACATTTAGCTATTAACGAAGTTAAAGCTATGTTAATTGGCTTTATAAAATTTTTACGCGGCGAAAACCTTTAACCTTTCGCCTTTAACCTTTTACCAAAGAAATTACGCGGCGAAAACCTTTGACCTTTCGCCTTTAACCTTTTACCTCTAAAAAGAATGAAAAAGAAAGTAGTATTAGCATACAGCGGCGGATTAGACACCTCATTTTGCTGTATATATTTAACACAGGACCTTGGTTATGAAGTTCATTCGGTTATTGTAAATACCGGCGGCTTTAGCGACGAAGAACTGAAAGGGGTTGAAGAACGCGCTTATAAAATGGGCGTTACATCACACCATGTGGTTGACGAAACTAAAAACTTTTACGATACCTGTGTTCGCTTTTTGATTTATGGTAACGTGTTAAAAAACAATACCTACCCACTTTCGGTAAGTGCCGAACGTGTGAGTCAGGCTACAGCCATAGCCAACTACGCCAAAGAAATTGGCGCCGAGTTTGTTGCCCACGGCAGCACCGGTGCAGGTAACGACCAGGTGCGTTTCGATATGATCTTCAATATCCTGGTTCCGGAAGTAAAGATCATCACCCCTATCCGCGATCTAAAACTAAGCCGTGAAGAGGAAATTCAATACCTGAAAGATCACGGTGTGGAAATGAACTTCGAGAAAGCTAAATACTCTATCAATAAAGGCATTTGGGGAACTTCTGTTGGTGGTAAGGAAACTTTAACATCAAATTTAGGCTTGCCCGAAGAAGCATGGCCAACCCAGGTTACCGAATCTGAGGTAAAAGACCTTGTGCTTACATTTGAGCAAGGCGAATTAGTTGGGATTAACGATGAAAAGTACGATCATCCAACAAAAGCTATCCAGGCGCTGCAAGCTATTGCGCAGCCTTATGGCATTGGCCGTGATATTCACGTTGGCGATACCATTATTGGAATTAAAGGTCGTGTAGGCTTTGAGGCCGCTGCGCCAATGGTAATTATCAAAGCTCACCATACTTTGGAGAAACATGTGCTCACCAAATGGCAATTATCGTGGAAAGACCAGCTTTCTGCTTTTTATGGTAACTGGCTGCATGAAGGTCAGTTTCATGATCCTGTTATGCGCAATATGGAGGCATTTTTAAGCGATACACAGGCCAATGTAAGTGGCAAAGTATTTGTGCAATTGCACCCATATCGTTTCCAGGTTATCGGAATTGAATCTGACCACGACCTGATGTCGAACAAATTTGGCAGCTATGGCGAAATGAATAACTCCTGGAGCGGCGAAGATGTTAAAGGCTTCTCAAAAATATTTGGTAACCAGGTAATGATCTATCATAAAGTAAACGGCGAAAGCAAATGATCAACGTAACCTTTTCAAAAGGAGAATGCCTGAAGCATTATAACTGGGGCGATGACTGCCACGGCTGGACTTTTATTGATACTGATGCATTATCGGTAAAACAGGAATTAATGCCGCCGGATACAGCCGAACAATTGCACTATCATGAAAAAGCGACCCAGCTATTCTTTATTTTGAAAGGGCGGGCAACTTTCTCCATTGATGGAGAGACAACCGTTTTAAAGCCAGAGCAAGGCATCGAAATATTACCGGGGCAAAAACACTTCATCAGCAACAATGATCAAAGTGACCTGGAGTTTATTTTATATTCATATCCATCAACAAATAATGACAGGATCAACATTAAATAAAATACGCGCGGGCATTATAGGTGGCGCAGGATATACCGGCGGCGAAATGCTGCGTATCCTCATTAACCACCCTAACGTTGATATTGCATTTGTACATAGCAACAGCAATGCCGGCAATTATATTTACGAGGTACATACCGATTTGTTTGGTGATACCGACCTGAAATTTGCCGCGGAGTTTAATACTGATATAGATGTGTTATTCCTTTGCGTTGGCCATGGCGATGCTAAAAAGTTTTTGGACGCGAATGAGATCCCGGACAATGTGAAGATCGTCGACCTTAGCCAGGATTTTAGATTAAGTCAAAATTCAAAAGTAAAAAGTAAAAACTTTACCTACGGTTTACCCGAACTGAACAGGGAGGCTATTAAAACGGCAGAAAACATAGCTAATCCCGGTTGCTTTGCTACCTGCCTGCAATTAGGGTTATTGCCTTTGGCTTCAAAAGGTTTATTAACCAACGAAGTGCATATTACCGCGACTACCGGTTCAACCGGCGCCGGCCAGAGTTTAGCAGCTACTTCGCACTTTACATGGCGAAATGATAACTTATCTGTTTACAAGGTATTTAATCACCAGCATTTGAATGAAATAGGGCAATCTTTAAAGCAGCTACAGTCTGGTTTCGATAAAGCCATCAACTTTGTGCCTTATCGTGGCGACTTTACACGTGGCATTATCGCATCAATATATACCGAAAGTGATTTAAGCGAAGATGAAGCTTTAGCGCTATATCAAAACTATTACGATGGGCATCCATTTACCCACGTCACCAACAGGAACATCGATTTAAAGCAAATTGTAAATACCAACAAATGCTTTATTCAAGTACAAAAACATGGCAATAAAATATTCATTATCAGCATTATGGATAATTTACTTAAGGGTGCCTCGGGCCAGGCAGTACAAAACATGAACTTAATGTTCGGACTGGACGAGCGCGCAGGCCTACGACTTAAGGCGACCTGTTTTTAAGCTTAAAGCAGAAGGCTTAAGGCCTAAAGCTAAGAGAAAAGCAGTCGCCGATAATTCGCAAAGTACAATTTACGAGAAAGCGCAATTTAACCAGTCAGAAAATAAACACTGGGCCTTTTGCTTAACTAATTATGAGGGATTACAAGAAATACGAAGTATGGAAAAAAGCGCATGAGTTAAACATGTTCATTTATCGAAACCTGCTTCCTAAATTCCCTAAGAGCGAACAATATGATTTGACAAGTCAAACAAAACGCGCTTCTTATTCTATTCCTCTTAATATTGTTGAAGGCTGCGGTAGAAATACAGAACGTGATTTTACGCACTTTTTAGATCAGGCATTGGGTTCGGCACATGAATTAGAGTATTGTTTATTGATGTGTCGCGATCTTTCTTATATTTCTGAAGATTTGTTTCAGCAAACAAATGCGTTAATAAATGAAGTTAAGGCAATGCTGATTAGCCTTATTAAAACAATTAGAAAATAAAAGCTTTGGGCCTTCAGCCTTCTGCTTTCAGCTCAACGAAAATGAAATTATTCGACGTATATCCTATCAATCCAATAAATATAGTAAGAGGCCAGGGTAGCCTTGTGTATGATGCCCAGGACAACGAATACCTTGATATGTACGGTGGCCACGCTGTAATCTCCATTGGTCACACACATCCCCATTATGTAAAACGGTTAGAAGATCAGTTACATCAACTGGGTTTTTATTCCAACTCTATAGAAATCCCTATCCAAAAAGAACTCGCCGCCAAATTAGGTAAGGTATCGGGTAAAGAAGATTATCAGCTCTTCTTGTGTAACTCGGGTGCTGAAGCAAACGAGAATGCTTTGAAACTGGCATCATTTTATAATGGTAAAAAGAAAGTTATTGCGTTTACCAAAGCATTTCATGGCCGTACATCTTTGGCAGTGGCGGTTACCGATAACCCAAAAATTGTTGCCCCTATTAACGAAACCGACAATGTAATATTTTTGCCATGGGCCGATGAAGCAGCTTTGGCGCAGGCTTTTGCCGAAAATGAAATCTCTTCTGTAATCATCGAAGGTATCCAGGGTGTAGGCGGCATCCAGGTAGCACCTGAGAGCTTTTTGCAAAAGATCCGGTCGTTATGTGATGAGTATAACGCCGTTTTTATAGCAGACTCTGTACAATGCGGTTACGGACGTACAGGAAAATTCTTTTCGCAGGATTTTGCAGGTGTTGATGCTGATATTTACAGTATGGCAAAAGGTATGGGCAATGGTTTCCCGGTTGGTGGTATCATTATTTCGCCAAAAATACAGCCTGCTTATGGCATGTTGGGTACTACCTTCGGTGGCAACCATTTGGCTTGTGCCGCCGGATTGGCCGTGTTGGAAGTAATGGAACAGGACAACCTGATGCAAAATGCAGCCGCCGTTGGCGAGTACCTGATAAAGGAACTTAAAAAACTGGAGCAGGTAAAAGAAGTAAGAGGCCGTGGCCTGATGATTGGCATCGAATTACCAGAGGAATTGGCCCACACGCGTAAAGAACTTTTATTTAAACACCATATTTTTACAGGCGAGGCTAAACCGAATGTAGTAAGGTTATTGCCCGCGCTGAACCTTACAAGGGCGCATGCGGATAGATTTTTGGAAGCTTTTGTAGATGTTTTAAATCAATAAGCGGCCCCTCTAAACGGCAAAGCCCTCATGAACACAGTAAAAAACAAATAATCTGTGAATAATCTCCCCTAAAGGGGAGACTTTAAAAGTATTTGTTATATCTATATTAATAGACTTATGAAACTATTTTCTTCTGTAAACGACGTTACTGATATTGATGCCCTTGTAAAAGAGGCTTTAGCGCTTAAGCAAAACCCTTATGCCAACCAGGAATTGGGAAAAAATAAAACCCTTGCGTTGGTGTTTTTAAACCCAAGTTTGCGCACCCGTATGAGCACTCAAAAAGCGGCCCTTAACCTGGGCATGAACGTAATGGTGCTCAATATCGATAAAGAAGGCTGGGCATTGGAGCTTCGGGATGGCGTTGTTATGGACGGGACAACGGTTGAACATATCCGCGAAGCAGCGGGTGTTATGGGCCAATATGCCGATATTATCGGCGTACGTTCATTCCCGGGCCTGCGTAACCGCGAGGAAGACTATAGCGAAATGATATTTAACAAGTTTGTAGAGTTTTGCAAAGTACCGGTAGTGAGCCTGGAATCGGCTACCCGCCATCCTTTGCAAAGCCTTGCAGATTTGGTTACCATAACAGAATTAAAAACCACTGCCCGCCCTAAAGTTGTATTAACCTGGGCGCCGCATATCAAGCCGCTGCCACAAGCCGTTCCAAATTCATTTTCTGAGTGGATGTGCAAGGCAGATGTTGATTTTACCATCGTTCAGCCTAAAGGCTATGAGCTTTGTGCCGATTTTACACAAGGTGCAACCATCGGCTATAACCAGGATGAGGCCTTAGCCGGCGCCGATTTTATCTATGTAAAAAACTGGTCGGCCTATGAGCCTTACGGTAATATACTGGGTAAAAATGAGGAATGGATGCTGACCAATGAAAAATTGAAATTAACCAATGATGCCAAGGTGATGCATTGCTTACCTGTTCGACGCAATTTAGAGCTGTCTGACGAGATTTTGGACGGGCCCAACAGCATTGTGGTACACGAGGCCGGCAACCGTGTATGGGCGGCGCAGGCGGTATTAAAGCAAATGCTGGAAAGCTTGTAAATTGTCGTCATGAGTAAAACATACGATATCTTACTCAATAATATTAAAATTGGCACAACCGCGTTAGAGAATGCCGATGTACCGATGGGTGTTGTTTTCGGTCGTATCAATTTTGTAAGCACACAATCTGGATACGTCTTTTTTCTGGAATACTGTTTAAAAAATAGCATTGAATTTCAGCACGATGCAGAAGCAAGGCTGATACAAACCAGATCAATTACAGGACTACGTATTTTAGATACAACCGGCTACGAAATCAAAGGAGAAGCGTGTTCTATTTCGGGCATGGATGATGATTTTTATGAAGTTTACGTAGAAGCCGTGCCTTTCCCTTTTTACAGTGAGGAATTTCAGCATCATGTAACAGCCTATCAAAAGCAGTTCTAAAGAAAATTTAGCGATTTAGCAATGTACATACCCGCTTTCAATAAGTTTCCCGACCAGCAAGAAGCCATCAGCTTTATGCAACGGTACAGCTTTGCTACTATCATTACTGCTGATCATGATGTGCCAGTTGCTACCCACCTCCCCTTTTTGATTGAGCAGCGCGATGATAAAGTAGTGCTGTTATCTCATTTTGCAAAAGCAAACCCACAGGCATCAGCCATTATCGATAAACCGGTATTGGTGATATTTACTGAACCACATGCCTACATATCCCCCGCTAATTACGAAAAGGAAACCAACGTACCTACCTGGAATTATTTAGCTGTACATGCCTATGGCAAGGCCGGGTTATTGGCCGATGGTGAGGAAACGGCCGGATTGTTGGCCAAAATGATAAACAATTATGAAGCGGGCTATCTGCAACAATGGAATAACCTGCCCGGTGATTACAAGCAAAAGATGATGAAAGGCATTGTTGCATTTGAAATTATTGTCGACGATTTGCAAGGCAAACAAAAACTAAGTCAGAATAGATCAGTACTTGAGCGTGAAAACATCATCAATACCCTAAGTAAAAGCGAAGATTCCGTTGAAAGCGAGATCGCTAAATATATGTTGAAATTAAAATAGCGGCTATTCAATATATTTAGATGCCTTGTTTATCATGGCATTCAGCGTCAGTCCCTGAACTATTACCGAGAATATCACTATAAAATAGCTTCCAGAGAGGATCAGATGGCGGTAAGGTGTGTTAGGCAAAGTTAGTGCTAAGGCGATGGAGATGCCTCCCCTTAAGCCAGCCCAGGTCATGACATTAATATTACTGTAATTAACCTTTAATGATCGCCGCAAAAAGGTAAGCGGCAGCATGATACTTAACCAACGGGCTATCAATATAAACACAATAGATATGCTCCCGGTAACCCAATAGTTGTTTACAAATGGCAAATTGATAAGCTGCAAACCAATCATTACAAACAAAATAGTATTCAGCATTTCATCAACCAATTGCCAGAATTTTTCCAGCGCCTCATGCGAACGTTCTTTATTATCCTGGTTAATGGAATGGCTTCCGGCAAACAAACCGGCGGTTACCACCGCTAACGGTATCGAAAATTCAAAAATGGTGGCCAGTACCGATAAGCCCATCACCAATGCCAATGAGATAAGCACAATGGTTTGAAAATCCTTCACCGATTTCATCAATCGTTGTGCAAGGTATCCCAAAACGGCTCCCGCTATAATCCCGACCAAAACTTCCTTTAAAATAAGTACAACTACTTTCGAAGCTTCTATATTTTTTTCGCCTACATCGGTTATTTCAAGTAAAATCACAAATAACACCAAACCTACGCCATCGTTAAACAGCGATTCGCCCGAAATAATGGTTTCAAGGTGTGCAGGCAATTTTGAATTTTTAACAATTGCCGAAACGGCCACCGGGTCGGTAGGTGATACTAAAGCCCCAAACAGCAGGCAGTAAATAAGCGGCATGTGGATATGAAAAAATGGCGCCAGGTAATATAACAGCGAGCCGAAAATGGCAGTAGATAATATTACCCCTAATGTGCTTAATATCAACACAGGCCGCATTTCTTTTTTTAGCTTTTTCCCGTCGAGATTAAACGCGCTCGAAAACAACAGGAAACCCAGCATAATATTGAGCACTACCTTCGAAAAATCGATATTCTTGGCAAGGGTAGTCAAATACCTGGCCGTTGTGGGGTCCAGTTTATCAACAACTAATATAACAATAGAAACTATGGTGGCTATCAAAACAATACCGATGGTACCCGGAAGTTTTATAAAGCGTGCATTTAAATAGGAAAAAAATGCACTTACAATAACCAATAAAGCAATTACAACAAATAAATCCATAGGCGTTTACTTTTTTACTAATAAAATAAAGGCCGCAATGTTTTAAAACGATGGCATTTTATTATGATTCAGTATCTGTTATCAGAATGGTGTACCAAAATTTTTATTAATGGTCCAGCTAACGCCTATGGCGTTTTTACAAGCAACGCCAGGTAATGACAATAGAATTTTTTTCTTTATAGTTATAAAATCCAGGCCACTCCCTTCCCTTTATATAGCCTTCATATATAAAATACTTTAATTTAATACATAATTCACATATAAATAACCCATTATGTAGTTTTCAATTATGCTAAATCACTCAAGCAATGACCTTTAAAATAAGTATCATTAATTAGTATTACATATAAAATATAATACTAATTTTATAAAATTATAAACCCAAAACAATATCAACCATGAGCTAAACTCCTATCACTTAACTCTTCCTTAAGCAAAGTGCTAAAAGAAGTAATTTCCAATTATTAAAAATCTAAAACAGAACTACTATTTCACTTTTAATCTCATCAACCATTAAAAACTTAAACATGAACAAGATAATCAATGTAAAATTATTGTTTGTAGCGATGACACTTACGGCTATTATTAGCAGTTGTCAAAAAGATGCGGGCGTCAAATCAATAGCACCATCGACGCCCGTTTCGGGAAACAATTTCTCTTCCAGTATAGGTAATATTGCAGAAATCGATGTTTCGCTTGGCGATAGTGTATATTATTGGTCAAAATCAGGCACGGTAACTTCAGGAACATTTACGAATTCTACAGCATACCGCGGACCTATGGCTTATACATTGCCTACTGGTAAAACACCAAATGATGTAGTTGCAATCGCTATTGCAAGCAATAACCATTGTTATTATTGGTATTCTGATGGAACAGTTTCTGTAGGCTATTCAAATAATGCTACCGCATACAGCGCTCCCGTGAGCTATACTTGCGCGCCGGGTCAAACGCCGACCACTATTTTGGCTATTTCAATAGCCAAAACTTCCAATAATGTTTATACCTGGTATAAAAACGGAACTGCTACTGTGGGTTCTGCAACTAACCTGGCGTCAATAAGGTCGGCTTATACTTATACACCGGCTTCGGGCAAATTAATTAGTGACATAGTTGGCATTGGAATAGCCGGAAGTAATGACCATACATGGGCATGGTATAATGACGGAACAACCAAGGCTGTTTCTTCGGGCTATACCAATATTTTGGATGCATATTCAGGTGCTACCGCCGCTTCCTTTTAATTAAATGCTAAAAAAACATTAGAAACCGCTGCTTCAGGCGGTTTCTAATATTAATCCTCGGTAAGCGCGCTCCTGGTAAAACCGCTATGGGGCTACTGAAAACCAGGCGGTTTATTACTCTATCTGTTTTCAGGGTCGGTCATCCTTGTCTCTGTATCAAAATAACGCACTATCAGGCGGTTGTCACTATTCTTATTAAAATAGTTAATGGCCCAGCTAAAAAATATAATTCCCTTATTAGTAAAACCAGCTAACGACATTAAATGCACAAAACCCCACAACAACCAGGCAAAAAATCCCTGGAAATGAAGCTTACCTAAATCGGCTACCGCTTTGTTACGGCCTATTGTTGCTAACGATCCCTTATCTTTATACTTAAACGGAACTGTAGGCTGATTATTAAGTATCCTCACCAGGTTTTTGGCAAGCCACCCACCCTGTTGAATTGCCGTTGGGGCTACCCCAGGATGCCCGTTTGGTGTATCGGGTGTTATCATGGCCGATACATCGCCAATGGCGAAAATGTTATTGTAGCCATTTACTTTATTAATTTCATCAACTTGTATACGGTTGCCCCTTGTAATATTGGTCTGGGGCAAGCCGGCGGGTACCTCACCTTTTACACCTGCCGCCCATAAAACGTTCCGGGTAAGTATAGTTGTGCCGTCGTCTATTTTAAGCAAAACGCCATCATAGCTTTCCACGTGGACGCTATTGTAAATGGTAACGTCCATATCTTCCAAAAACTTTTTTGCCTTTGCCGATGCTGCCGGCGAGAACGCGCCAAGCACAACATCCTTACCCTCAACCAGGTAAACCTTCATGTTATGCTTACGCAGGCCATGATAATCTTTCATTAAAATTAACTGGCGCATTTCGGCGAGCGCACCGGATAACTCCACACCTGTCGGCCCTCCGCCCACAACTACAAAGGTCATCAATGCTGCTTTTTCCTCTGGATCCTTGGTAATTAACGACATCTCGAGGTTTTGTAATATCAAACTACGCAGGTTTAATGCTTCGGGGATGTTTTTCATCGGCATAGCAAAATGCTCAATTTCCTTATTACCAAAAAAGTTGGTATTTGAACCCGTTGCTATGATCAGGTAATCGTAATATATAGTACCAATATTGGTAGTGAGCGTATTGGTTTCAGGATGTATCTGCTCAACTTCGGCAAGCGCGAACCTGAAATTATCCTGTTTGGTAAAAATCCTGCGGATGGGAAAACCAATAGAATCAGCAGCGATGGAACCGGCGGCTACCTGGTAAAGCAACGGCTGAAATGTATGGTAATTATGTTTGTCCAGCAGCAAAACATCCACCGGTGCATTTTTAAGGTTCTTGGCCAGTTCAAGTCCCCCAAAACCGCCGCCAATAATCACGACACGCGGCCTTGTACCTTTCTTTTTATCCATAGGTAAATTTTATAGCAAGTTTAATGCCTTAAATTGATGTATACTAATTATTTCATAATCAAATTGTAAACTTACAATACTGTAACCAGATAATCATTTTTGAATGATTTTTATAAGAAATAGACTATAATTTCTTATTTTTAACAGATTTTTATTAAAAACAGGGTCAAATTGACAAGTGCCGTGTTAAATTACTGTGAAGAATGAACAAAAGTGAGACAGTTTCTATTAAATCAACCGAAATAGCGGCCAAAAAAAGTCTGCATGTTATCAAAATCGGTGGAAATGTAATAGATAACTCCGAAAACTTATATCATTTCCTGAATGATTTTAAAGCGCTGGATGGGCTTAAAATATTGGTACATGGCGGCGGCAAGGTGGCAACACAAATTGCCGGGGACTTGGGCATTGAAGCCAAACTTGTTGATGGCAGGCGCATTACTGATATCGAGACGTTAAAAGTGGTTACGATGGTGTATGGCGGCCTTATTAACAAAAATATTGTAGCCCAGTTACAACGTTTTGGCAATAACGCTATAGGGCTTACAGGCGCAGATGGTAATTTTATCAAAGCAAAAAAACGCCCGGTAAAAACTATTGATTATGGTTTTGTGGGCGATATAGACGAGAATTCGATAAACCCGGGCAATATAAGCAGGTTGATGGAAGCAGGCTTCACCCCGGTTTTTTGCGCAATAACACATGACGGAGAAGGGCAATTACTAAATACCAACGCCGATACCATTGCTTCGGCGTTAGCCGTAAACCTGGCATCGCTATATGATACAACGCTCATCTATTGCTTTGAAAAAAAGGGCGTGTTGCAGGATATTGATGATGAAGAGTCATTAATACGGGAAATAAACCCTGAGCATTACGAAGAATTAAAAAAAGAACGCATTATACACAGCGGCATGCTGCCTAAACTCGATAATGCATTTACAGCGATAGCCTGCGGCGTGAAAGCTGTAATAATTGGCAAAAGCGACGATTTAGGAAATATAAAGAATAACAAACCATTTGGAACACGTTTAAGTAAAACCACATGAACGCATCACAGCAAATAGCCATTTTGGGCTCGGGAAATATCGGGCTTTCGTTAGCCAAAGGGTTAGTTAAGGCGGGTATTTGCAAACCCCAGCAAATAACGCTTACCCGCAGAAACGCGGGTGCATTGGCAGAATACGCTACCCTGGGCTATCATACCACAGATAATAATTTAAAGGCCGTTAAAAAATCGGATATTATAGTTTTAGCAGTTTTGCCGCAGCAATTAAATAAGTTACTTGACGAGATAAGGCCTGCAATTAAGCCCGAAAAACAACTCCTGATATCAGTAATATCCGGCGTTAGCTGCAGCGATATCCGCCAGCAACTGGAATTAAACGTGCAGGTGGTACGTGCTATGCCAAATACGGCCATAGCCATTGGCCACTCGATGACTTGTATTGCCACCGATAACGGTACCAATAAAAACATCAACCTGGTAAAATCACTTTTTGATACCGTTGGCGTAAGTATCCAGATTAATGAAGAACTGATGACATCAGCTACCGCGCTTTGTGCCTGCGGTATTGCTTTCTTCTTGCGCTCTATCCGGGCCGCGTCGCAAGGTGGTACCGAGATTGGTTTTCATGCCGGTGATGCCTTAAAAATGGCTGCGCAAACGGCCAAAGGCGCTGCCGATTTGCTATTGCAACTGGCATCACACCCCGAACAGGAGATTGATAAGGTTACCTCGCCAAGTGGTTGTACCATTGCCGGCCTTAACGAAATGGAGCATAATGGCTTTAGTTCGGCCATGATTAAGGGTATTAAGCTATCTGCCGAAAAGGCCGGCGACCTTTATAAAAAGGAAGAACATTAATATCGACACACAAATTGTCACAAATCTTTTCTAATTACACGAATTAGATTGGTTTCAAGACAATGCTGCAATACACTAATTAGTGCCGGCTTTTTTAGAATTTTACGAATTTGATTAGCGTAAAGGCAGTTATATCATATAAAGTTTTCATATCTAAATAGACAGAAATTTGTTTTTTATTCGTGTAATTCGACAAAATTCGTGTCTATTCGTGTTTTAAAATAATGTTAACAGTAGAAAAAATCGGCGGTACATCCATGACCGCATTGGGCGATGTGATCAAAAACATCATCCTGTTTGAACGTAGCGGGCAGCAATTGTACAACCGCATATTTGTAGTTTCGGCATTTTCGGGAGTAACCAACCTCCTGCTCGAAAATAAGAAGACTAAAGCGCCCGGCGTTTACCATCGCTTAGCCACTTATAAAGACTTTCATAAGCCCTTAAAGGCACTTGTAGTTAAACTTAAGCAGATTAATAAAAGCTACGAAAGCCTGGGGCTTAACATAACAGAAGCTGATGCTTTTATAGAGCAGCGCCTTAACGATGCGCAAACTTACCTGGAAAATATTGCCAATATCCTGGCATCTGGCTACGTAAATAAGGCTGATGTTTTATTAGCTGCACGCGAGATTCTGGCCTCTATAGGCGAAAGTCATTCGGCGTTCAACTTTGCCAATATCCTCAATAATATGGGTATCAACGCAACTTTTGTCGACCTGAGTGGCTTTCACGATCATCGGTCGTTCACTATCGATCAGCGTATCAAAAAAGATTTGCAGCGTATAGATTTCAACAGCACCATCACTATTGTTACAGGTTATGCCAAAGGTACCGAAGGTATTATGCGCGAGTTTGACCGCGGCTACTCTGAAGTTACTTTTAGTAAAATAGCCGTTGAAGTAAAACCACAGGAAGCTATCATCCATAAAGAATACCATTTATGTACCGCCGACCCGCAATTGGTAGGTGTTGAAAATTGTTTCCCGGTGGGCAATACCAATTACGATGTGGCCGACCAGTTAGCCGATGTGGGCATGGAAGCTATCCATCCAAAAGCATCCAAACCATTAGAGATCAATGATATTGACCTGAGAATAAAAAACACCTTCCAGCCTGAACACCCGGGCACACTGATTACGCGCGAATACATATGCGATAAAAAAAGGGTTGAAGTAATTACCGGCACCGAGCATGTGATGATGATTGATATTTACGATCCATCGATGGTTGGCAACGTAGGTACCGATTTTCATATTATGCAGCTGTTTTATAAATATGGCGTAAGCTATACTTTTAAGGCCACCAGTGCCAACAGCATCTCGATTGTGATATGGGATAAAGATTTCAATAAAAAACTGATACAGGAATTGGGAGATGATTACGAGAAAGTGACTGTAGAAAAAATGGCAATGGTTTGCCTCATCGGCTCCAATATGGATCAACCTGGTTTATTGGCCAAATCGGCAACGGCGCTGGCTAATCAGGGCATTAACATCAAAAGTTGTGGTTTTGCATTAAGGAAAGTGAACATCCAATTTTTGGTTGCCCGGGAGGATTTTGCCGAAGCTATAAAAGCTTTGAATAAGGCGATGATATAGTTCTTTTAGGCGAAAGGTAAAAGGTAAAAAGCGAAAGGTGAGATGAAAGGTAAAAGGTAGCTGATACGGTCGGTTAACCCATACCTTTCAGACCACTCACAACTCACCACTCACCACTCACAACTCACAACTCACAACCCAAGGCATTGTAACTTTCCCGTGGTTAATTTTTATAAGCGGGCTATTTTAAGCATATTTAATGGTTAACAAAGTTGATATGCGTAAACTGTTCCTTATAATCTTTTTATCGGCTGCCTACGTTAGCCTGTCTGCTCAAACAACATCAAAAAAACCTTTGGATCATTCTGTTTTCGACGGATGGCAAAGCATAACCGGCCAACGGATAAGTAATGATGGTAAATGGATCATGTATGTTGTGAAACCACAGGAGGGCGATGCCGACCTGGTTATAACCGATGCCAAAAACACAACCAAAGTTCATATACCGCGTGCAGATACAGCGCGTTTCAGTAGCGATGGTAAATTTGCGGTTTTCCAGATCAGGCCGTTTTTTAAAGATACCAGGCAGGCTAAGATCAAGAAGAAAAAACAATCGGAGTTCCCCAAGGATACGTTAGGATTTATTTCGCTTTCAACGCAAAATATAACCAAAATCCCGTCGGTCAGAAACTTTAAAATAGCAGAGAGCGCCGATGTAATCGCCTATCTTGCTGCCGCTGACACTTTAAAAAAACCTGCCCCCGGCGACACCTCCAAAAAAGCGGTTAAAGAAACTACTGCACCAGGTACACAAGAAGGTTCTGACCTTACAGTAAAACAGCTGGCAGGTAAAATATCCCATACATTTAAATACGTTACCGATTACCAGGTAAGTAAAAATGGTAAGCTGGTCGCTTTTGCTGTTACCGCCCCTGTAAAGCAAAAACAATTTACTTCTGGCCTTTATGTCTTTGATGTGGATAAGAATGCGGTAAAAATTATCAGCAAAGGCAGGGGCAATTACCACAATATAACTATTGATGATGCCGGCAGGCAGGTGGCCTTTGCCGCTGAGAAAAACCCTGAAAAAGCACTGGTAAAACCATTTAAACTTTATTATTACAACTTAACCCGCGACAGCGCTACCGTGATAGCCGCCGAAGGTTTAGAAACTATGCCCGATAAATGGGCCGTGAGCGGAGATAGCAAAATATATTTCAGCAAGGGTGGCGCAAACTTGTTTTTTGGCACCGCCCCTATCCCCAAACCGGCCGATACCACCATTGTTGATTTTGAAGTAGCCAGGCTTGATATCTGGAATTATAAAGATGATTACCTGCAGCCACAACAGCTCAAAAACCTGCAAAAGGAATTGAAACGAAGCTACCTGGCAGTTATCCGGCCCGAGGACCCAACGTCAAAACAGGTACAACTGGGCAGCAAAGCCATCCCCGAAGTTTTTGTATCCGAAAACAAGGACGCACGCTACGTTTTGGGTGTTACAGATACCGGCACCCGCGTACAATCCCAATGGGAAGGCGACACCAAACAAAAAGCCATTTTAATTGATACCAAAAGCGGTAACAAACGTTTAATAAACGAAGGCGTAAAAGCGAGCTATCGTATCTCGCCGGATGGGCAATACGTAGTATGGTTTAACTTCGCCGATCAGCAATGGTACAGCTACCAAATCATGACCGGCGCCAAAACAAACCTGACCCAATCTGTCGGCACAAAAATGGGCAACGAATTGAATGATGTACCCAACTACGCCCCGGATTATGGCTTAGCAGGCTGGACAAAAGACGATAAGGCCATATTCATCTATGATCGTTACGATATCTGGAGTGTCGATCCCGCCACGGGAGAAGCTGCCAACTTTACCAATGGCATAGGGCGTAAAAATAAACTCATCATCAGGTATGATATGACCGATCCCGAACAAAAATTTATCCCTTCCAAACAACCAATGTGGTTATTAACCCAGGACGAGGAAACCAAACAATGGGGATACTTTGTAAAAACGCCCGAAAGCAAATCCCTGCCTGTAAAAGTAACCTGGGGCAAATACAGCTTTGGCGATTTAACCCGGGCAAAAAAGGCGGCTGTTTACATCTACACCAAAGCCAGCTATGAATCTTCGCCCGATGTATATATGTCGGCCGATCTTAAAAAAGAGGTTAAGTTAAGCGGCATCAACCCGCAGCAGGCCCAATACAATTGGGGTACTGCCGAACTGGTACATTGGACTACACCAAAGGGCTATAAGTCGACCGGTATTTTATATAAACCGGAGGATTTCGATCCGAACAAAAAATACCCGATGATAGCTTATTTTTATGAAAAGCTTTCCGACGGGTTATATAATTATATGCCCCCTGCCCCAACCCCATCACGCCTGCCCATTTCGTTTTTTGTAAGTAATGGTTATTTGGTGTTTGCGCCCGACATTAGCTATGAAACCGGCCATCCAGGCGCTTCGGCGATTGAATTCATCAATTCAGGGGTTGAATCATTGAAGAAGAATTCATGGGTTGATGGCGCGCATATAGGCATCCAGGGGCAAAGCTGGGGCGGATACCAGGTGGCTTACCTGGTTACCCAAACAAATATGTACGCAGCCGCCTGGGCAGGTGCCCCGGTTGCCAACATGACTTCGGCGTACGGCGGCATTCGCTGGGAATCGGGAGTTAACCGCCAGTTTCAATACGAAAAAACGCAAAGCCGCATTGGCGCCACATTATGGGAAAAGCCGGAGTTGTATATAGAAAACTCACCGCTATTCCAGCTGCCCAAGGTACAAACCCCGGTAATGATCATGAGCAACGATGCCGATGGCGCGGTGCCCTGGTACCAGGGTATAGAAATGTTTACAGCCCTACGCCGCCTGGGCAAACCGGTTTGGTTGCTACAATATAACGGCGAAGCACACAACCTGGTTCAACGGCAGAACCGCAAGGATATTACCATACGCGAACAGCAATATTTCGATCACTTTTTGAAAGGCGCGCCAATACCTGTTTGGATGGCCAAAGGCGTGCCAGCTGTGGATAAAGGTAAAGACTGGGGCTTTGAGTTGGTAAAGTAAGGAGGCCCCTCTAAATCTCCTTTGAAGTGGAGACTTTATATTTTATAAAATGGTGTTCCGTTTCATTGTATAGCTTTGATCGAAAAAAATCAATATTTTCAATTTTTACCTATTAATGCATTGGTAAATAGATACTTATAAACTTTAAATTCCTTTTTTTGTACGACATAATTTGTCGTACTGTGCTTAAAAAAAGCCGAAACAGGTGGTTTGAAACAACAAAGCCGGACTGATTGACCCGGCTTTGTTATTTTATAGCATGAAGGTTTATATCTCCCTGTTTGCGTCCCATTTCTCCAGGTAGTCGGCTACGCGGCGCACAAATGAGCCTCCTAAGGCACCGTCAACAACCCTATGGTCATATGACAACGACAGGAACATCATGTGGCGGATGGCTATTACATCACCCTGTGGAGTTTCAATTACGGCTGGCTTTTTCTTGATCGCGCCAACTGCAAGTATAGCTACCTGCGGCTGGTTAATGATTGGCGTACCCATCACATTGCCAAACGAGCCTACATTGGTGATAGTAAACGTACCTTCACGAACATCATCGGGTAATAATTTACCTGTACGGGCACGGTTGGCCAGGTCATTAACAGCTTTGGTAATTCCCAGTAGGTTTAACTCATCGGCTTTTTTAATCACCGGCACTATCAGGTTACCGTTGGGTAAAGCGGTTGCCATACTGATATTGATAGCGGCCTTTTTGATGATCTGCGTACCATTCACGGTTACATTGATCATCGGAAAATCCTTAATCGCTTTAACTACAGCTTCAATAAATATCGGGGTGAAAGTTATTTTTTCGTTCTCTCGTTTTTCAAAACTGCTCTTCACTTTTTCGCGCCATAAAACCAGGCCTGTTACATCGGCCTCAACAAATGAGGTAACATGCGGCGAGGTTTGCTTGCTCATTACCATATGATCGGCAATAAGGCGGCGCATCCTGTCCATTTCGATGACCTCATCAGCACCCGATACCGAACTCGCGGCCGATGCAGGCGAAACTTCGGCTTTTGGTGCAGACGCCCTTTCAGGGCCCAGTACAGGTTGTGGCTCCGGAACCGGTGTTGCTTCCGGTTCTTTCACCTGTGCGGGCTCAAATACAGCAGTCGCCGGCTCTTCTGTTGCAGCCTGTTCGGTCACCGGGCTTTCGCCTGGCGCGGCAACACTTGCCGGCTCAACAGTTTGCGATGCCGCCGCTACAAATTGCTCAGGTGCTGCCTCTTTTTGAGCGGCGTCGGGCGAGTTTTTATATTGTATATAACTTAACAGGTCATCTTTGGTCAAACGCCCTTCAGATCCGGTCCCGGGAATACGATCAAGCTCATCTATACTGATATTTTCCTGGCTGGCAATATTACGTACCAAAGGCGAGTAAAACCTACCTTCGCCTTTAAAGTTTTGGTTGTAAGGTGATGAGGCCTTTTGCTCAAGCTGCGCCAAACCCGGGATATCAATTGGGGCCGAAACCTCGGGCTGAAATTCTGCAATCTCCCTATCTTCAACAACAGGTGCCTGTTCAGTGTAATATACTTCTTTAAACGGAGTATATTCCTCAAAATGAGCTTGCTTTTCTTCAACAGGGGCAGCCTCATTGATGTGAGGTATTTCAATAGCAGGAATGGTGGTTTCAATTGCAGATGCCAGGTTTATCTGTGGCTCAGGCGCTTTCTCTGGTTCGACAGCTTTTTCCGGTTCGGCGGTTTCAATAATCGCTATTATTGCCCCTACCTGTACCACGTCGTTTTCCTGGTATAGTTGCTCTATCAATTTACCGGCCACCGGCGATGGCACATCAGAATCAACTTTATCAGTCGCTATCTCCATTACTGCTTCGTCGGCATCAACGTTATCTCCTGGATTTTTGTTCCATTTAATTACGGTTGCTTCTGCAACGCTTTCACCCATTTTTGGCAATAACAGTTGATATTTGGCCATAGATATAAATTATGCTTTCTGCACAAAATTATACATTTTGCGGTTTAATCTACAACATCTGTTAGTAAAGTATTCAACATGGATAATGCTGTTACAGCACTCCTTTCGATGTTTTGCTGCCTTTTATTGCCAAATGTGTATTTCTTTATCAACAACTTTCCCTTACCTGCAACCGCAATCCACACAGTACCAACGGGTTTATCTTCGGTACCGCCATCGGGCCCGGCTATCCCTGTTATGGATATGGCAAAATCCGACTTAAAATTTAATAGCGCGCCTTCTACCATTTCTTTCACTGTTTGCTCGCTTACGGCGCCAAAAGTTGCCAAAGTTGCTGGTTTTACCCCCAAAATATGCTCCTTTAACTCGTACGAATACACAATTCCACCCCCAAAAAACACTTTTGATGAGCCCGCATGCTGGGTAAAAAGATGAGAAAGGTAACCACCGGTGCAGCTTTCGGCAACCGACAAGGTCAACCCTTTTTCAGCCATTTTATTAAGGATCGCTTTCTCTAAAGGAATATCTTCGGCAACAACAAAAACGCGGCCTATCCGCTCAATTATTTTTGCGGCAAATTCATCAACACCATTTTGCATCAATGCAATATCATCACCAAAAGCACTCAGCCGTAGCCGCACCTGGCCCAATTTGGGCAAATAAGCCAGCTTAATATACGGTGGCAGCGCGTCTTCAATATCTGCTATCCTTTCGGCTAAAAATGATTCACCTTCGCCCACTGTTAAAAGTGTTTTGTGGATGATTGAAGGTAGTTTCAGCGTAGCTTTTAACTTTGGTATTACACCATCTTCCATCATGTACATCATCTCGAAGGGAACGCCCGGCATCGACACATATATCACGCCATCATAGTTAAACCACATGCCGGGCGCCGTGCCGTTTTTGTTTAATATGATCTCGCAGTTTGATGGTACCTGGGCCTGTAGCCGGTTAATTTCAAGCAGTGGGCGGTTATATTTGGCAAAAATACGCTCCACATTTTCCAATGCTTGTTTATCTTCTACCATATCAACCCCAAAATACTCTGCCAATGTTTTTTTGGTGATATCATCTTTCGTCGGGCCTAATCCTCCGGTAATAAAAATAACTTTAGCCCGGCCCGCGGCCTCGGCCAATGCTTTAAGGATATGTTCCTTATCGTCAGATACCGACGAGATCTGTTTTACCCTTATTCCTATTTTATTAAGTTCCTTGGCCATCCAGGCCGAATTGGTATCAACAATTTGTCCTATCAGTATTTCGTCGCCAATGGTTATGATCTCTGCCAGCATAGTAATTAATAAAAAGTTCTGCTACTTGAATAGTCGTTTCTTTTACTCAGTTTCAAGTCCTGCAAAATACTTGATTTTACCTTCAATGTAACATTGTATGATTTTAAATAACCAAAAGGCACCCATTGAAACGAAAGGTCCCAGCAATGTAAATCGCGATAAATAGAAAATGAGGTAGCACTGGCCAGCTTCATCGCCTTAAAATCGTAGTTGGTTGAATATTGAATTTTCCACTTTTGCGTAATGCTTACATCGCCGCTTATCATCAATGTATTACTGGTAGATACCTGGTTAAGGTAATTACTGTAGCTGTAACTGTAATTTAAGGATATATTCCAGGGCACATTAAAATCGACGTAAGAATTGGGATCGCTGTTTACCAGTGCCAGTCGTTGTAATTGCGGCGTACTCGCCCCTTGCAAGGTATTCACATTAGGCGTACCCGGCGCTTTGGCCGATGTCGAGTTCAGACTGCCACTCATAGATACGCTCAGCTGGTTTAGCTGCGGAAACTGACCGTTTGACCACCTGAACTTATTAACCCGCTGACTGGTGCGTACAATGGCGTTGTTAGCAATAGAATCATGCACAGCGGTAACATAAGGATCAAATGAGCCGCTAAAACTAATATTTACCTTTTGTTTAAAAATAGCCGTGTGCCCCGAAAACTGAATATTAGCCAATTTCATAGAGTCGGCTGCAAAGTTGTAAAAACTTGAAAATGACAAGCCCTGTAAAAGGGTAACCTTCCTGTCGGTGCCTGATGTATCGGTACTTTTGGCTTTCAATTTAGCTTCGATCATATTATCCACCGCAAAGCTGATACCTGCCTGCTTGCCGGCGGATGGATAGCCATAAACCCCGTTTTCCAAAATTGAATATTTCTGATAGGTATAGGGATATGGCACACTCGCCTGGCTTACCGCTGTTTTATAATAACCGTAGCTCGGATCGCTAAAATCTGGAGTGTAACCAAATCCTATCGAAGGTGTCATTACGTGCCTTATGGCTTTTAAATTGCCTTTAAAGTTTAAAACACCATATACCTTAGTTGATAGGCCGGTACTTAAGCTGTAGTTACCTGCACGCTTAAACCCTTGCAGCGTATCAACCAATAACTGATCGGAGTTGCTGATGCTGCCGCGTTCAAAGTGTTTATTTATACTTTGAAAATACCAACGCTCGGTATAATTTACGCTGCTGTTAAACTGAAAATATTTAAGCACATTTAAGCCAAGGCTTACCGGGATTTGGTGTTGAAAGCCATTTTGTAACCGTTTGGTAACTGTACTTTTAAATAACTCCGATTCGGGAATGCCGTTTACTTTGTTGGTGGCATTCATGTTATAACTCACTGTTATTTTTTGATACCATTTTTGCTCGCCAACCCTGTCTTTTGAATCAAACGGATTAATTGACGACATACCAAAAGCAATAGTCGGCAACTCGATAGTGATTGTTTTACTGGCTATATCCTGGCTATGGCCAATACCTACACTCATGTTAAAGGGTGTACCGGCCCACGTTTTACTGTAAGATATACTTGACCGCAAACTGCTTTGCGCGGCGGTTGTTGTGTTATAATTTGAGTTTGACGGATTACGAGAAAAATAACCCTGGGTGCCGGCGTTTACAGATGCGCTGAACGTTGAACCAGGGTTGGCGCTCGGGTCCTGCGAGTGTGTCCAATCTATATGGATATCTTTTGCGGCCGGGTCGCCCGGCAGGCCGTAATTATGCGATCCATAACTTAAGGACAAGTTACCGGTATATTTGTAACGGACAAGGTATCGCGCGGTAGAATTAACTTCATACGAGCCTTTGGAATAGATAGTACCCGTGGTAGTTAAATCCACATAATCGCTTAAGCCCAGGTAATAACCAAAGCCCGATAATTTAAAACCCAGTTTGGCATCCTCACCAAAAGTTGGCAATATAACCCCCGACGTTCGCGAATTGGGTTTCGGAAAAAATCCGAACGGGATAGCCAAGGGCAAAGGTACCCCCTCAATTTCCAGGTATGCAGGACCGGATATGATCCTGTTTTTTTCGCCTATACCTTTGGTAATCACTATACCAAAATGCGTATCCGGGTATGGCAAATCGCAGGTACTGAAAATAACGTTACGATAGGCAATTTCCGTTTCGTTGAGCTTTTTGGCCTGCCCGCCTGATATAAAATTACCCTCCTGCTCGGATGCGGGATTATAAAGTTTACCTTTTTTGGTGGTGTAATTAAACAATAACGAATCGGACGCTATCGGCTTTTCGCTTTTTGATTTCGATAGCGGCCTGCCAACATAACGCCTGGTACGCGGATCAATACTCCCGCTGGCAAAAATGAGGTGATTTTTTTGGTCGACCCTTATATAGTCGGCATCCAGCTCAAAATCTTCATAAGTAACCCTTGCACGGCCGTACAGGTATAAAATATTATGTTCGTTATCAACAATTGTCGAATCCTCGGCCACCGCCTTAACTTCTGATTGGATGCCGTCTTTCTTTTTTGTAGTATCGGTTGCGGGCAGCGCAGTTTGGGGCTTACCCGGGATTGTTGGCTTATTCTGGTTGTTCCGGTTTTTGTTGGTATCTGCCTTAATAACAGTATCTGCCGCGGGGGTAATGTTAAAAGTATTGTTTACCCCCTGCCCATCTGCATTTACATTTGGCTTATTTTGTTTAGATTTCTTAACTTTAAGGAGTTTCCTGTCTTTTGCCTTGTTGGTATCGAGTTTAATAATCGTATCTGCAACGGCCTTGCGGCTATACCTGTTATATGTACCTTTGCTTTCGGCAACCAGTACATTTACCGTTAAAATAATTGCAAGCAGAAAAAAAAGAGTTATGAATTTCAAAATTGATTA